>Ga0209011_1000031_pt1 | contig 105101 bp, 86 predicted proteins | sample BlaSpr_A8_OM1_M3_FD_187986 | JGI IMG/M metagenome (GOLD analysis project Ga0209011, IMG submission 187986) | Forest soil microbial communities from Thunder Bay, Ontario, Canada - Black Spruce, Ontario site 2_A8_OM1_M3 (SPAdes) (version 2) | ecosystem: Environmental > Terrestrial > Soil > Boreal...
AATCGCTCCGCAGAATCGCACGTTCGCGAAATTCTGAAAAAGTCCGGCGTACATCTCGCCGCAGTCGAGTTCTTCCGCGTTCCCACCGATCGCGGTTGGATGCGTGACTCCGGCCCTATCTGCGTAAAGAGTAGCGCGGGCGAAGTCGCCTACACGCACTGGCTCTTCAACGGCTGGGCCAAATACGGCAATCACAAAAAAGACGCCCTTGCTGTCACCAACGTAAACAAGAAACTCAAACGCCTCGCCTGGCAGCCCGTCCACAAGGGCCGCCGTGTGGTCCTCGAAGGCGGCAGCATCGACGTCAACGGCCGCGGTTCCCTGCTCACCACCGAAGAGTGCCTGCTCAGCAAGCGCCAGCAGCGCAATCACGGATTCACCCGTGAAGATTACGCCCACGTCTTCCGCAGCTACCTCGGCGTCACGCAAGTCCTCTGGCTGAAAAATGGCATCGCCGGTGACGACACGCATGGCCATGTCGACGATCTCGCCCGCTTCGTCAGCCCGACTACCATCGTCACCGTCGTCGAACAGGATCCCCACGACGCTAACTACGTTCCCCTTCAGGAAAATCTCGCCCTGCTGAAGTCCATGAAAGACCTCAACAGCCGCCCCTTTCGCATTGAAACTCTTCCCATGCCCGCGCCAATTTATTTCGATAATCAGCGCCTGCCCGCCAGCTATGCCAATTTTTACATCGCCAACAAGCTGGTCATGGTTCCGACGTTCAACGACCCCCATGATCGCGTGGCTCTCAACACCCTCGCCGGCCTATTCCCTGGCCGCGAAGTCGTCGGCATCGCCTGCCGCGACCTCGTCCTAGGCCTCGGCACGCTGCATTGCATGACCCAGCAGCAGCCCGCCGGCGCTTGAACTTTACTCATCTTTATTTCCCACTTGCGCTAGAATGCCCGTATCCAGGGCCATCTCCGTACCCTTCCAAGGAGACTCCATGCTCGAAATGATCCTGCAAACGCATGTACGCATATATCAAGTCGAAACGCGCTCGCTGATTGGCTGGCTCGTACTCGGCCTGATCGCCGGCTGGCTCGCTGGAAAAATCTCACGCGGCCGCGGCTTCGGCTGCATAACTGACATCATCCTAGGTCTGGTCGGCGGGGTGCTGGGCGGTTGGCTTTTCACAAAGCTCGGCATGGTGGGCTACTCCAACAATTTCATATATAGCCTTGCAGCCGCGACGGTTGGCGCCGTCATAATCGTGGCTATCGCTCACCTCTTCAGCTCGGGCAGTTGACGCCGCGACGAGAATCTTTGGAGTGCGGGAGTCTTGTTTACCCTGTTTACCCCGATCTTCGAGGGGAGCCTCGAAGGGCTCCCGCTTTTGCGCCGTAGGCCACGCCAACTGATTCCTCCGTGGACGCCGCGCACCCCCGCCGAGCGTCATGCCGAGCGAACCGAGAGACCTGCCTTTTCGCCGCCGTTCCACGTCCCCCGACTGTGAACCTCCCCCGCTGTGATACGATTCCCTATTACACCATGGAGATAGCTCCTTCTTGAGCAATCCTGCGCAGTCCCTGACCGCCATCCCACTCGGCGGCCTCGGCGAATTCGGCATGAACATGATGGCCTTGCGGCTCGGCGACGACATCATCGTCATCGACGCCGGCATGATGTTCCCCGAATCCGAGCTCCTCGGCGTCGACCTCGTTATTCCGGACATCACCTACCTCAAACAAAATCGCGCCCACGTTCGCGCCATCGTCCTCACGCACGGCCACGAAGACCACATCGGGGCGCTCCCATACATCCTTCGCGACCTCAACGTGCCCGTGTACGGCACGCGCTTCACGCTCGCGCTCGTAAAGAAACGCCTCGACGAAGCTGGTCTCCTCCAATCCACGACGCTCCGCGAAGTCATCCCCGGCGGCCGCCTCGTCGAAATCGGCCCCTTCGAAATCGAATTCATTCCCGTTACCCACAGCACCATCGACTGCGTCGCCCTCGCCGTCCGCACTCCCCTCGGCGTCATCATTCACACCGGCGACTTCAAGATCGACCAAACACCCGTCGACGGTGCTCCCTTCGATCTGCACGCCTTCGCGCGCTACGGCCACGAAGGCGTACTCGCGCTTTTCTCCGACTCCACCAACGTCGAGCGCCCCGGTTTCACCGGCTCCGAGCGTGCCATTGTCCCGCGCATCGAAGAACTTTGCCGCTCTGCGCCGCGGCGCGTGATTCTCTCTTGCTTCGCGTCTTCCATCCACCGCATCCAGCAGGTTATCGACGTCGCCGCACGCGTCGGCCGCAAAGTCGCCTTCGTCGGCCGCAGCATGGTCGACAACGTCGAGATCGCCCACTCCCTCAACTACCTCCGCATCCCCGACGGCATGGTCGTTCGCCCGCAGGACATTCGTGGCTTCGACCCCAAGCGCCTCGTCATCCTCGCCAGCGGCAGTCAAGCCGAGCCCATGTCCTCGCTCTCTCGCATCGCCGTTGACAATCATCGCTTCGTCTCCGTCGATGAAAACGACAGCGTCATTCTTTCCGCTCGCATCATCCCTGGAAACGAAAAAGCCATTTTCCGCATGCTCGACCACATGTTCCGCCGCCGCGCCCTCGTCTACTACGACAATTCCGGCGGCACCATTCACGTCTCCGGCCACGGCAGCCAGGAAGAACAGAAACTTATCTTGCAGCTCGTGAAGCCCAAATATTTCATTCCCGTCCACGGCGAATATCGACATCTTTTCCGCCATGCCGCGCTCGCTTACCAACTCGGCTGCGTCTCCGGTGAAATCCTCCTCCTAGAAGACGGCCAGACCATCGAATTCACCGAGAATGGCGCTTTCCGCCGCGATCCCGTAACCGCCGGCCGCGTCTGCGTCGATTCCGGCTCTCTCGAAGAGATTGAAGAAGCCGTCATCCGCGACCGCAAGCATCTTTCCGAAGACGGCGTCGTCGTCCCCATCATCGCGATCGACAAACACACCGGGCGCATGGAATCGCAACCCGAAATCGTCACCCGCGGCATGTTCAGCGACAACGGCACGGAATTCCTGGCCGGCGCTCGCGACGTCGTCCTGAAAACTGTCGAGCAATCCAACGCCGAAGAAAAATCCGACTGGTCCGTAATCAAAGAAAAAATCCGAGTCGACCTCAAGCGCTACATCAACAAACAAACCTCCAAGCGCCCCCTAATCCTGCCGGTAATTCTCGAAGTCTAAGCTATTCGCCACGATGGACTCTCCAACGCCAGCAAACCACGCCCCGAAGACAGGGCGCGCGGCGTTCATTTTCATTCTCGTCACAGTGCTGCTCGATTTTCTGGCTTTTGGAATCATCGCGCCTGTCCTGCCCAACCTCATCATCCACTTCGAAGGCGGCAACATCGCACGTGCTGCAGTGATCACTGGCTATTTCGGCTTCGCCTGGGCACTGATGCAGTTCATTTTTTCGCCCATCCTCGGCGCGTGGTCAGACCGCTTTGGCCGCCGCCCGGTCATTCTCATTTCCTGCTTCGGCCTCGGCCTCGACTACATCTTCATGGCCCTGGCGCCCTCGCTCAAATGGCTCCTCGTCGGCCGCATAATCTCCGGCATCACCGCCTCGAACATTTCCAGCGCCTTTGCTTATGTTACCGACGTCACCCCGCCCGAAAAGCGCGCCAAACAGTTTGGCTATCTCGCTGCCTCTTTCGGGATGGGCTTCATCATCGGGCCGGCGGTTGGTGGATTTCTCGGCAATATCAACCTGCGCTTTCCTTTCTGGGCTGCCGCTGCGCTCAGTTTGGCCAACGCCCTGTATGGCTTCTTCGTTCTTCCCGAGTCCCTTCCACCCGAGCGCCGCGCCAAATCTGCGTGGCACATGGCCAATCCGCTCGGCTCCCTCACACTGCTTCGCTCGCACCCTCAACTGGCGGGTCTCGCCACCGTAATGACTCTCTTCTACCTCGCCCAGCAATCCCTTCCTGCCGTCTTCGTCCTCTACACGCAATATCGCTACGCGTGGACCGAGCGCGACGTCGGCCTCGCTCTTGCCGTCGTTGGCATCAGCACCAGCATCGTCTCCGGCATGCTAGTCGGCCCCTTCGTCCGCCGTTTCGGCGAACGCCGCAGCGTCCTTGCCGGCCTGACCTTTGGCACCCTCGGCTTTTTCAGTTTCGCGTTCGCCCCACACGGCTGGATGTTTCTCTGTGCCATCCCTTTTCTCGGCCTCTGGGGCATCGCCGGCCCCTCCGTGCAGTCGCTAATGTCTCGTCGGGTCGACCCGACTTCCCAAGGCAAGCTCCAAGGGGCCATCAACAGTATCCGCTCCATCAGCGGCATGATCGGCCCGCTCCTATTCACCCAAGTCCTCGCCATCGCCATCTCGCCGAGCGCCCCAATCCACTTCCCCGGCGCCCCTTACTTCCTCGCCGGCCTCCTCCTCACGTCCAGCCTCCTCCTCGCCGACTTCGTCACTCGCCCCTCGGCCGCGCCCGCGACAGTTAGCCCAGACCGCGGTTCGGAGCAAGCATGAACGCAATCGTTCGCTGGTTTCTGCGCGCCAAACATTGGCACATTTCCCTGTGCTATTCCGCCGCGTTTTTGGTCGCCAGCGTTGCGACGATGAGTTCCGGTATGAGCTCGCCGTCTTCGCTGCTAACTCTGAGAGGGAAGCTTGCGTTCTTCAGTATTTGCATTCTTTGTATGGGGTTTTTGCTAGCTTGGCTCTGGTCTATGAGATCGTTTCTCAATTCTATTTTGCTGCCAAAACTTGGACGGAGAATCGGATTTTTTGGTTTTTCCCTCGTTTACACGACGCTCTAAATCTTTGTTTTTGTCCCTGTCTTTTCGAGTTCTGATCGAGTCATTCTCGCGCTCATACTTCCACTACATTTGTTTGCGATGTTCTCCCTCCTCTACAACGTATATTTCGTCTCGAAGACCCTTGTTCAAGCGGAAACAGGCAAACCGGCGTCCTTCTACGACTATGCGGGCCCATTCTTTCTCCTATGGTTCTTTCCTGTGGGTGTCTGGTTCACGCAACCGCGAATCAACCGGCTTTACGAGCAGCACACGAGCGCCTCAGTGGACTCCTAATCTTCCCAAAATTCCCTGGTAGTTCTCTTGTCCTATTCTTTCCCGAGGTATACGATGTGTTCTCGGCAATACGTTCGCGTCTCGCGGAGCTTTTTGACATAAGGGTAGCGCTCCGCACCCACCTTCGGCGCGAACCAAAATTTAGGAGGCTTACTTCATGGCAACGGCAACGACCGCGATCGAACCGAATGTCAAGATCAGCGCCACCAAACTGCTCATCAACGGCCAGTGGGTCAACAGCACGTCCGGCAAAACTTTCCCGACCATCAATCCCGCGACGGGCGAAGTCATCACCCAAGTAGCCGAAGCCGACGCGCCCGACGTCGACAAAGCTGTCAGCGCCGCCCGCGCCGCTTTTGAAAAAGGTGCGTGGAGAAAAATGTCCGCCTCGCAGCGCGGCAATCTCATGTACAAGCTTGCCGACCTCATCGAAAAGAACGCCGATGACCTCGCGCAGCTCGAGTCGCTCGACAATGGCAAGCCCTATCACGTCGCCCGCGCTGCCGACGTTGCGCTCACCGTCGCCTGCTATCGCTACTTCGCCGGCTGGGCCGACAAGATTCAGGGCAAGACCATCCCCGTCAACGGCCCCTACTTCTGCTACACCAAGCACGAGCCCGTCGGCGTCGTCGGCCAAATTATTCCCTGGAATTTCCCGTTGCTGATGCAAGCCTGGAAGCTCGGCCCGGCGCTTGCCTCCGGCTGCACGGTCGTGATGAAGCCCGCCGAGCAAACTCCGCTCACCGCCTTGCGTGTGGGCGAACTTCTCATGGAAGCCGGCTTTCCTCCCGGCGTGGTAAATCTTCTCCCTGGATACGGCCCCACCGCTGGCGCCGCCATCGCCCGCCACATGGACGTCGACAAAGTCGCCTTCACCGGCTCCACGGAAGTCGGCCATCTCATCATGCGTGCGGCCGCTGATTCGAATCTCAAGCGCGTCACCCTCGAGCTCGGCGGCAAGAGCCCCAACATCGTCTTCGCCGACGCCGACATGGAAAAAGCCATTGAAGGCGCGCACTTCGCGCTCTTCTTCAATCAGGGCCAGTGCTGCTGCGCCGGCTCGCGTCTCTATGTAGAGGAAAAAGCCTACGACGAATTCGTAGAGAAGAGCGCCGCACGCGCCAAGAAGCGCACCGTCGGCAATCCCTTCGACAAAAACACCGAGCAAGGTCCGCAAGTTGATCAGGACCAGTTCAACAAAGTGATGGGCTACATCGACACCGGAAAAAAGGAAAACGCCAAGCTCGTCGCCGGCGGCAATCGCGTTGGCGATAAGGGTTTCTTCATCGAGCCGACTGTTTTCGCCGACGTGCAGGACAACATGAAGATCGCGCAAGAAGAAATCTTCGGCCCGGTAATGTCCATCCTGAAATTCAAGGACATCAACGAAGTCGTCGAGCGCGCCAACAAATCCCTCTACGGCCTCGCCGCTGCTGTCTGGACCAAGGACATCACCACGGCTCACGCCATCGCGGACGGCGTTCGCGCCGGCACTGTGTGGGTCAATTGCTACGACGTCTTCGACGCCGCCGCCCCATTCGGCGGATTCAAACAATCCGGCATCGGCCGCGAACTAGGCGAATACGGCCTCGCCAACTACACCGAGGTAAAAACCGTCACCGTCAAGCTCTAACGATGTCCCTTGTAGGGGCGCAGCACGCTGCGCGCCATCTCGGCACAACGTAAGCCTGCAGGCGACCGGGTGTCATTCTGCCGTCCCTGCGGCCCGAACCTCGAAGCGTGGGTTAACGCTGCGAGCTACGCCTTCGCCGCCTTAGCGGCAGGACGCTGCTGCTTGGCTTCCCAAGCCTTCCGCAATTCTTCCCGGCCTGCCAGCACGTGCTCTTTCGCGTCATCAAAGCTCTTGTAAACGCGCGTGCCCTTGATCGTGTTGCAAGGACTGCAGCAGGCCACCAGGTTCTGTGGATCCTTCTTGCCCTTCTTTGCTCGCGGAACAACAAAGTCCACGCGCATCACCAAAGCGTTTTCGAAACTGGCCCGTCCATCCAGCCCGCAATACACGCAGCGGTAATCGTCCCGCTCCAGGATCGCCAGGCTTTCCTTAAGAGTTGTCGGCTTGTCTACCAGGGTAAACGTCGTGATATCCAGCGGCATGAGGAACCTCCCAATCAGAAATCCTTTGGGTAGGGTGGGATATGCGGATTCCCGATTGTCTTGGTTTCAGACCATATGGCAGCCGTGCGACAGTGTCAAGGAGCATCAAGCGTGATCAGAAGCGCCGCGCTTCTTGTCCTTTATCCGTTCCTTTATCTGTGCGGACGCCTTACGGCCTCGTGACTACGGGCAACTCCACGAAGCTCGCTTCTCCCGCAGTGTGGTACACGCGCTGAGTTGCCTTGCGGTAGTCCTCGGGCTTGGCCCAAAAAATATTGGGCACAAACGTTTGCGGGTTGCGGTCGTACAGCGGAAACCAGCTCGACTGCACTTGCACCATGATCCGGTGGCCTGGCAAAAACACGTGGTTCGCCGTCGGCAGATTGAATCGATACAGCAAAGGCTTGTCCGCGGCGATCGCCTTCGGCGTTTCGAGGCTCTCGCGATAGCGCCCGCGGAAAATATCGGCGGAAACCATCAACTGATACCCGCCCATCGCCGCCTGCCCGGCCACTTCGTCCGGATACACATCGATCAGCTTCACCACCCAATCCGAATCCGTCCCGCTGGTCGACGCCACAAGGTTCGCCACCGGCTGTCCGCTAATTTTCACGGGCGTGCTTAACACCTCCGACGTGAACGCCAGAACATCCGGTCGTCCCGAGGCCTCGCGCTGATCGTCCACAAGCCATTGAGACCACGTCAATCCGTTGCCATAGCCAATCGGTTGGCTCGGCCGCGCGCGGAACGGCACTGGCTTCGCCGGATCGGAAACGTATTCGTCGAAGGACGCCTCACTCGCTTTCGGTCCGGCGAAGCTTAGCTTGAGGCCCGCGCCCAGATACAGCGGCGTAGCTTTCGGCGTGCAACCGCTCGCGCATCCTGCCGGCCACGCATTCAGCCGCCGCCACGTGTTTGTCCCCGTCTCGAACGCCGAGACCGGAGCGACGTCCGCCTTCGGCGCGCCGTCCTTCAAGTATTGCGCCAGAAATGGCGCCAGAATCTCCCGCCGGAAGTAGAGGCCCGTGTCGCTACCGAATTTCAACGCGCCCAGAGAGCTGGCGTCCTCAATTTCCTGCCCGTGATGCCACGGCCCCATCACCAGAAAAACTTTGTCATTCGCGCCGTCCTTCGGCTTCAACGCCTTGTAAAGCGCCGGCGCGCCGTAAATGTCCTCCTGGTCCCACAGGCTGTGCACAAACATCACCGGGACTTTCAGCGGCTGCGCGGCAAGAATCTTGTCCATCGCCTGTTGCTGCCAGAACGCGTCGTAGCTCGGATGCTCCAAAATCTTGCGCCAGAAGCCCACTTGTTCCAGTCCGTGCCGCCGCCCCAATTCGCCCGCCGATCCCGCCTCCATGAATGTGTCGTAATCATCGAAATGGTTCGTCCACCACTTCGCGCGATTGTCGCGCGTGGCTTCCTGCTCGTACACGTACGCCATGTTTTGCTCGCGGAACGCGCCGTTGTGAAACCAATCGTCCCCCATCCAGCCGTCGACCATCGGATTCATCGGCACGGCCACCTTCAGCGCCGGATGCGGATTCACCAGCGCCATCAGCGGCAAAAATCCATCGTACGAAATCCCCAGAATGCCGACCCGGCCGTTGCTCTCCGGAATATTTTTCACCAGCCAGTCAATCGTGTCGTACGTGTCCGTGGAATGATCCACCGGCGTCGGATTCAGCGGCCCATGCAGCGGCCGCGTCATCACGTAATCCCCTTCCGATCCATACTTCCCGCGCACATCCTGCACCACGCGAATGTACCCACCCTCCACAATCACTTCGGTGGCATTGTCATACCCGCTCAGCGTCAGCCCCAGGTGCGCACTCGCCGCGTGATTCGTCAGCGCATCCGCGTCATACGGCGTCCGCGTCAGCAAAATCCCCGCGCCCTTCGCTCCCTTCGGCACCAGTATCACCGTGTGCAGCTTCACCCCGTCGCGCATCGCAATCATTACGTCGCGTCGAACATAATCGAAGCCGGTAGTAACCGGCTCCAACCGCGCCGGCGCCTCGCTTGGCAAGCCCGTAGAACTGGACTGGCTCTGCCCTCTGGACGCTTGCCCGCCGATAAGCCCATAGATAATGACCGCCACGAAGACCGCGATCCGACCGCCGTAAGTCCGCCTCATGAACCCTCCCCACCCAATTGAGCGGCGCGATTATAGCGTGGGTTGGAGTCATGCCCGGGCACAATGTGTCCCCCTCCCCCGTCGGGGTAGTACACCCCCGTGGTGACGGGAAGTATGCGCAATCGAATGAGGGCACGGGGGATAGAGACGCCACGTGGCGCATGTGACGGGGCAGCGAAGCTTGACGCAGAAGTGTTGGGGTACGCCACCCCGGGTGTTTTGTGGAAAGAGGCTCCAAACGATTGAAAACAAAGGAAGCGAATGCCGAAAAGAGTGCAAAGAGACGACAAAGAGGCAGCAAGCCGATGCAAACAAAAGACTTGGCATGCCGGGAGGTCTGAAAGTCTGACGTCGGGAATGATGAATGGTATACCCCCGTGGCGACGGGAAGTATGCGCAAACTGCTGAGAACGGGAGAGATATTGACGCTACGTGATGCAGATGACGGGGGCAAAGAGAGGGTAGTGAGTCGTGGGTAGTGAGTAGTGGGCGGCGGCGCGTGCAGCGTGTGGATGAAGGCGCGGCTTCGTGATTTGGGCCGGGACAGGGGCGACCATGGTGAAGGGTAGCGCGCGTGTATTTGAGAAGTAAAGTAAAAGACAGCGAATGGTGGATTTTCGGGGTCGAATGGCATTACGAGCAGCGAATGGTAACGAGCCGAAAAGAGAGTTCCACTGAAAAAATCAAAGACCGCAACCTAGCAAGAACAGATCTTTTCTGGTCACGGTTGCTGGACGGGTTGCGAATGAAAAGACGATCCGGTCAGCTCCACGACTTCGGTGGCATACCAAATGGCATTCAACCCGGATGATTCTCCACCTAAATTGACTTCCCCTGAGTTTACGCCAAGAAAAAACATGTGATAGTCGCCAATAGCGGTGCCAGACGAGGTTCTTAGCATGTTGGTGGGTTTGGCGAAAACCGGACTCCCGCTAGTTCCAGGATGAAGTCGCGCATCAACTAGAAAATAGGGCTGTCCTTGGAACAGAGTTGGATATGAGCTGGCCACCGCGCCCATCCGCACGATTGGATAGTTGCGCACAACGTCGGAAAATCCGCGAGGATAACCGACGATCAAGAGTTCATCGCCAGGCGCCACGACGAGATTCGCCGGCGGGAGAAAAACTTGGCGCCAGCGCTATCAGGACAAAACGAGCCATTTCTTGCGTAGGCAGTTCAATTGCGATAATTGCGCAGGTCGGCTCCCTGGTTCATTCGCAATTCCTTCAAACCGTGGCCACGGTGCCGCCGTCGATCCTGAATTCCGTGCCGGTGATGGAGGCGGCACGCGGCGAGGCGAGGAAGGCGACAAGCTCCGCCACTTCTCTTGGCCGGGCCGGGCGTCCGATGGGGATGCCGCCAAGCGAGTCCATCAAAGCCTTGCGTGCGCTCTCATAGTCAACGCCCTTGTTGACCGCCAATTCGTTAACCAAGCCCACGGCGGCTTCTGTCTCGACCCAGCCGGGAGAAACCCGGACCACGCGAATGCCTTTCGGGCTCACCTCCTTGGATAGACCCTTGCTGTAGTTCGCGAGCGCCGCTTTGGCGGCAGCATAGGCGATCGTGGCTTCGGGCAATGGCAATACGCTCTGGATCGAGGTGACATGAATGATCACGCCCGAGCCTTGCTCGAGCATCGCGGGCAAGAGAGCGCGATCCAGCCGGACAGCGGGGAACAGATTCAGGTCGAGGGCGCGCTGCCACTCGCCATCGTCCAGCACCGTGAAGCCGCCGGCGGGCGCCGACGAGCCGCCAACAACATGGACGATGATGTCGACGCCGCCGAGGCGCTCGCGAACCGCGCGGACCAATGCGGCGCAGCCTTCGGCGGTAGTTATATCCGTCGCTACGAATAAATTTGCATCTGCAAGATCACCGGGGCGCTTGCGGGCCGTGGTGAGAACCCTCGCACCCGCCTCGCGAAGGCGCGCTGTCACTGCTTGGCCGATCCCCTTAGTGCCGCCCGTGACGAGGACACGCTGGCCATCGAATTCGTGTGGAACGGCGGTGAATTCCTGTGCGGCCCTCATCAATCTATCTCCAACCAAACTCTTGGCATGGAACCTCCCTTCACCCTCAGCACTATAAACCGCCTTGGACATTTGTTACACCCGGCTCTTCCACTGTGCTTGCCACCTGCATCTGGTTTCGGCTTCATGGCGGGCGCCCTACCCTTCCGGTGTGAAAGGGTGGGAGATTCTGTTCCCTCCCTTTTCCTCGCAGCTACAAGTTATTCAATCCACAGCCTTTATTTCTCACTTGAGAACTAGTAACCGATGCGCTATTCTTCACTCCAGGTTCCGCTGACCGTGTCCCCTTTTCTTTCCTCTCCAAGAAGCCGGATCACGGTGTCTCCCCAGGCCACAAAGTCCCATTCCCTCCAAGCCATTTATTTTCAGCACAATACACATTCTTTTCCGCAACGGCGCCAACCTATCCCACGCCCTTTCAATCACTTCCGCACTCTTTTGCCCTTAACGACTTCTTTTTTTTTCAACCTGCTTCCTCCACGTCCCGACGTTCAGACCTTCCGACCGTTCAGACTTTCCGACGATCCATCTAAGCCCTTTAACTGCCACACTTCCGAAAATCGCGCCCGTAACTCTAGCATTTGCCACACTTCCAAAATCATTAGACTTAAAGTCCTTTGTTTGCCACACATCCGAAAAAAGGGGGGTGGGCCTATATATTGTTAACTAGCGCCAGCCGCTGAAGAGGCCACAGCCACGAGTGGCTGTGCTACTGGGTTGCACGGCGTGAAACAAATACAACGATGTTATGCTTTCGCGCTATGAATGCGAAAGGCGTTACGCCGATACTGAATGTGTCCGACATGGCCGGGAGCTTTGCGTGGTTTGCGAAGTGGGGCTGGCAGAAGTTGTGGGATTGGGGAACGCCGCCCACGTTCGGGGCGGTGGGGTCCGGCGAGGTCGAGATTTTTCTTTGCCAGGGGGCACAGGGCGGACGTGGCAAAGGAGCGAATACTACTACGTTTCAGAAGGAAGGAGACGAAGCGGGCGACAAGGGCGCTTGGATGTCGGTGTGGGTGGACGACGTGGATGAGGTCCACCGGCAATGTGTTGGCGCTGGACTGGATGTCACTTTTCCCCCGACGGACATGCCGTGGAATGTCCGCGAGATGCACGTGCGGCACCCGGATGGGCACGTCTTTCGTGTCAGCAAGGGGATCGAGAAGGCGTGACGCGAAAAGCAGGTCCCTCGCGAAGCCCGCCTGCGGCAGGCAGGCTCGGAATGACAGTTTTTGGCGGGCGCATAGAAGAAAAAAGCAGATTCCTCGGCTTAAAACCGCCTTCGGAATGACGCGTTGAAACTTCTGGGAAAAAGCCGCCCGCGACGGTCCGCGGCCGCTACGTTTGCCTACGAGCGATTGATGCCCGCTCCGGCGTAGAATCTTGGTATGGCGCCGGTCCTCCGCTCCTATGATCCGCAGGACTTTTCCGCGCTTTACCGCCTTGACCAATCTTGCTTCCCTGCCGGAATCTCGTACTCGAAAGCGACGCTGCGTTACTTTCTCTCTCTGCGCTCCGCCGATTGTCTTGTGGCTATGGAAGACACTCACATCGCAGGGTTTATCCTGACGGAAGAGAATCCACCGCTGGCCCACGTCATCACCCTCGACGTGGCTGAGAAATTCCGGCGCCAGGGGGTTGGCTCGGCTTTGCTGGCGGAAAGCGAAAGGAACCTGGCCCTGCGCGGCGTGCGTCACGTGCTGCTGGAAACGGCTACGAACAACGAAGCGGGCGTTGCCTTCTGGCAGCGCCACGGCTATCGTATCGAAGCCACGCTCAAGCGCTACTACTTGCGCCAGCTCGACGCCTACGAAATGCGCAAAATCTTGCCTGCCCCGGGGGTCGGAGCTTTAGCTCCGACATAAAGCCAGAGGCACCAAGTGGGCTTCAGCCCCTGAGGAAGCGCCTTATAGCTCTTTACGCGGAGAGAACATTTGAACGATTACTTGCTGTCTGTCCTGTTGGGGATTGTCGAAGGGCTCACTGAATTTTTGCCAGTCAGCTCCACAGCGCACCTGCGCCTCACGGAAGCGCTTCTGCACATCGACCTCGCGAGCGGCTACTGGAAAATGTACACCATCGTCATTCAGCTCGGCGCCATTCTCGTTCTGCCCATCTACTTTCGTGAGCGCATCGTCAAATTCCTCTCCACGTTTCCTCGCGGCGAGCGCGGCGACCGCACCGCACTGACGCATCCGCTCGGACTGACGATGGCCGCATTCGTGGTCACGGCCATTCCCTCATTTCTGCTCACCAAAGTCATCGGCAAGCATCTCGAGAGCTTTTACATCATGGGCACTTCCCTGCTCGTGGGCGGCATCGTGATGTGGATCGTCGACGCCATGAACGCAAGAGCGGAAAAGGCAGGACCGGACGCCCCCGGCACGCGCATTCGCACGTGGCGCATGGACGACATGAATTTGCTGCAGGCCATTTGGATTGGCGCTTGCCAAATTCTTTCCGCCGTTTTTCCCGGCACGTCGCGCTCGATGTCCACCATCACCGCAGGCCAAATTGCCGGAATGTCTCGCGCCGCTGCCCTGGAATTTTCCTTCTTCCTCTCCATGCCCACCATGGCCGCGGCAACCTGCTACGACCTGCTGAAATCCGTAATGGGCAAAGGCGAAAACGCCATCGGCGTCTCGCACATCGATTCCCACGGCTGGATTGTCCTGGCGATCGGATTTGTGGTCTCGTTCATCGTTGCCTACGGCGCCGTAGCCTGGTTCCTGGCCTGGGTGCGCAAGCATGGCTTTGCGCCGTTTGCTGTCTACCGAATTATCGTAGGTACGTTATTGCTGACCTGGGCCTCGCATTGGATAGGGTAAGCATCATAGATACACGGACTTGGAAACTATTTGTTCGGAGCGCAATGTTGTCTGCTATATTTGATTTCGTTTTGGGGTTCCTCCGAAGGGCACGTTCTAGCGCCGGCGTACCCGTGGCACCACTCAGCCTTCCCCAAAAGCTGAGGCCCCAAACCTGAGGATTATTTCGTGCGCTTTCTGACTCCGACCGAAAACAAGCGGCTCAACGAGCTGATCGGTTTCCTATTCATTATCCTGGCGGTGCTGGTCGCGCTGTCTCTAATCTCCTATTCTCCGCATGACGTGGCGTTTAACGTCTCCGCGCCTCCTGCGGATGGCCCGCTGGCGCATAACTGGATCGGACCGGTGGGCGCCTACGGAGCCGATTTTCTGTTTCAGGTGTTTGGATTTGCCGCGTTTCTGCTTCCCGCGGCTACCCTGATTCTGGGCTGGAAATGGTTTCGTAGCCGGGCGATCAATTCGCAACTGGCGACTATTTTCGGCTACATGCTGCTCCTGCTCTCTCTTCCTTCCCTGCTTTCGCTTTGGCATTTTCCAGAAGTTCGCGGGCTGCCCGCCGGCGGAATGCTCGGCTCGCTTCTCTCCGGCAGCTTGCAGGCCGGATTCAATTTCTGGGGCGCGAGCCTGATCGCGTTCGCGATTTTTCTCAGCGCGCTTTTCATGACCACAAGTTTTTCGTTTGCGGGGACGCACGCGTGGGCGAAAAGCCCGAAAGGCCCGCTCGGCGCGGTGGAAAAGCTTGGCTTGCTGCAGAAGGCGCAAGCGCGCTGGCGCAATTGGCGAGACCAGCGTGAACAAGAGCGCATGCGGCGGCGCGTGGAAGAGACGCGCATCTCCGGGCGCAAACCGGTAAACCAGATTGGCGGCGCTGCACCCGAAACGCAGGGTTCCATTCAGCTTGCGGACGAAAGCGACATTTTTGAAGCGGAAAAAGAAGAAGAAAACCGGCGTGATTCGCGCAAACCTCCGATTCTCTTTCTGAATTCCGATAGAAAAGAAAAAGTCGCCGCCAAGAAAGCAGGCGAGCCGAAAATCGCCAAGAGCGGAGCCAATTACAAGCTGCCTTCGATTTCCCTGCTGCGCGAAGGCGAACGCAGCCAGAAGCTCGATGAAGACGAGCTAAAGATTCGCGCGCGCGCCATCGAAGACAAGTGCCTGGAATTCGACATTCAAGGCCGTGTCACGCAAATCAATCCCGGCCCGGTGGTCACCACATTTGAGTTCAAGCCCGAAGCGGGTATTAAGTACAGCCGCATTATCGGGCTTACCGAAGATCTCTGCCTCGCGCTACAGGCCGAATCCATTTTGATTGAGCGCATTCCCGGCAAGTCCACCATCGGCATTGAAGTGCCTAACATCAATCGGCAGACCATCGCGCTGCGCGAAATCATTGAAGCGCCGGAATTCATCAATTCTCCAAGCAAGCTCACCCTCGCCATGGGACGCGACTTGCATGGCCGCATGCGCGTCACCGATCTGGCCGCCATGCCGCACTTGCTCATCGCGGGCTCGACCGGCACGGGCAAGAGCGTGTTCATCAACTCGCTGATGATGTCCATTCTCTACAAGGCCAGCCCGGATGACGTGAAGCTGGTGCTCGTCGATCCCAAGCGCCTCGAGCTCAATCTCTACGACAATATTCCGCATCTTCTCGCTCCGGTCGTTACCGATCCAAAGATTGCCTCCAACGTGCTCCGCAACGCCACCAGGGAGATGGAGAATCGCTTGAAGCTGCTGGCGCAGCGCGGCGTGCGCAACATCGACCAATACAACCGCACCTTCCAGAAAACGCAGTCCCTCTCGCTCTTCGACAACGTGGAGGAAAGCGAGCACAAGCCGCTTCCTTACCTGGTCATCGTCATCGACGAATTGGCCGACTTGATGATGGTGGACACCAACAACGTCGAGGAATCCATCACGCGCCTTGCGCAGATGGCGCGCGCGGTCGGCATCCATTTGATATTGGCCACGCAACGGCCGTCTGTCGACGTCATCACCGGCTTGATCAAGGCCAACTTCCCTGCCCGCATCTCTTTCCGCGTGGCCAGCAAGGTTGACTCGCGCACCATTCTCGATTCCAACGGCTCAGAATCGCTACTCGGCAAAGGCGACATGCTCTATCTGCCGGCCGGGTCCGCGCGCCTGCATCGCATCCACGGACCGCTGGTCACCGAAGACGAAATCACCAGGGTCTGCGATTTCTGGCGCGAGCAAGCGCAAGCTAAGTACAACGAAGACCTGCTGGCGACGCCGAAGGATGAAAATGCCGCGGCGGGTGACGACACCGTCGGCGAGGGCGAAGCAGCCGAGGAGGTCGACGACGACCTTTACCAAGACGCGGTGCGCGTGGTCTGCGAAATGGGCCGCGCCTCCACATCCACTCTGCAGCGCCGCTTGCGCATCGGCTACGGCCGCGCCGCCCGCCTCATCGACTTGATGGAAAAAGACGGCATCGTCGGCCCGCCCGACGGCACCAAGCCTCGCGAAGTCCTAAAAGGCCGCAACTGGATGCGCGAATTCGACGACACCGCCCAATAACCTCCAAGCCGAGGCACGAAAACCGGGCTTCAGCACGGCAGGAGTTTTTCGGAAGACGTTTCAGGAGAGCGAGAGCTTTGCTTGCTCGAACTCTGCAGGATAGGCGATGTTGAGTCCGTCAACTCTCGCAAACGCCGTCATCTCATGCGACCGACTGGTAGTAGCGCTCATGATGTCTTCGACTGTGACGCCGCGTACCAGCAATGCGTCCCCGATCAGCGAGCGATGGCAGCGCCACGGCACTGCTTCCGCGCACATGATCGCGGTGCGTTTGTCGCGCGCCAAGTCCAACAAGCGTGCAAGCCCGGCGCGAAATTCATCCGTGCTCATGTAATCGGCGTACCCGCGGAAGGAAGCGTTGCGCCAGCCGAGATTCACCGAATTGTTTTTCGCGTGCCGCAGACCGCCGAGACTTTTCAGGTGCAGATAATTGATCTTCTGTTCGCGCAGCGAGGCGGCGAGCGCATCGGAATTGAACTGCGGCACGCGCCGCGATTTGGGAATGGTGCGCACGTCCACAAGCTGCTCAACCCCGTGGGCACGCAGCATGCCCACAAACTCTTCGATGGTTCGCGTGGAATGCCCGATCGTGAGCACAGTCAATTTGGCGGCGGCGCTCACGCCCGAAACGGCCTGAGCTGCCGCGGAATTTCTTTTGGCCGGAGCAGCGCGTTTGCCCGCGGCGCTTGCTGCTTTCGTTTTGTTTCTGGAAGTCACGACGGCACTGAAATCCGCGTCCTTGCGCAAGATTTGACACAACTTGCGCTCACCCCTAAAATTAACAGACTCACGCGTGCCGGGGTAGCTCACTGGTAGAGCGCCGCCCTGAAAAGGCGGGCGTAGCCAGTTCGATTCTGGCCCCCGGCACTTTTTGCTTTTCCTTTGCCTTCACTGGCGCATACGTCTTGGCAGAACCGCTGGTTCAAATCCGGCCCCCGCAACCAAAAAATTCCTTCCTTTCAGCAATTTCCACGAACCTCGCAACCATCCGAATTGACAATCCTCCGCCTGGCAGAGGAATCGACAAGCTTGGGAGTCTTCGCGTACCCCTTAAAGCTGTATTGACCCCGGACGTGACATAGTAGAGCAGGTTGCAGCGAAGGGCCGTACCTCAGGCGAGTTTCATGGGCAAAGGAGAGAAGGTATGAACTCAACCAAAAAGACAGCGCGGATCGCAGGCGTGCTGTACCTCGTGAACGGAGTGACGGGCTTCTTCAGCATCATCTATGTTCCCAGCAAGCTGTTCGTATCTGGAAACTCGGCGGCGACCGCCCACAACATCCTCGCTTCCGAGAGGCTTTTCCGTCTCGGCATCGCCTCCGAAGTGATTTGCGCGGTCGAATATATCTATCTGCTTTGGATTCTTTACCGATTGCTCAGCGGGGTGAGCAGGACGCATGCTTCGCTGATGGTGATCTTCGGTGTGGCCTTCGTTCCTATTATGTGCATGAATGCGGTAAGCGAGATCGCCGCCCTGATGCTCTTGCGCGGCGCGGATTTCCTGCCGGTGTTTAATCAACCGCAACGCGAATCCCTGGCCATGCTGTTCCTCGGTGTGCGTCGCTACGGGTACGATGTCGGCTGGATCTTTGGCCTTTGGCTTTTCCACTTCGGTGTGTGTGTGTGGAAGTCGGGTTTCCTACCGCGCTTCCTGGGCGCGTTGCTGATTGCTGCATGCTTCGGCTACCTGTCCGTAAGCCTTGCAACGTTTCTTTTACCGAGTTACGTGAATATCGTGAGCCGATTGGCAAACATCCCGTTAACGTTGGGCGAACCCGCGGCTATCTTGTGGCTTCTGATTCGGGGAGCAAAGGACCAGCCATTGGAGGCTGGAGCATAAAGTGAGCCAAACTCCTGGCGTTGGGCTTCACGTTCGGCGATTCCCAGCGAGTAGTCAGCTACACGGAAACTGCCGCTGGAATTCCCTTTCGTTGTGGTGTCATGCAGTGCAATGAATCAACTCACTCCGAAGCGATATTGAGAGTAATTGTCTATTCGGTACGTATCGGGCCGCCGCAACCAAAGTGTCTTCTCTTTCAATCACCTTCCAAACCCTGCAATCGTCCGAATTTGTGATTTTCGTCGTTACGGGATATCGAGAATTCGTCTGCTACTCCGAGTTCCCCTGGCAGATAATTTCCGGTTTCCCCGTAATCCTCCAGGATTGATGCCAAGCGCGGAGATCGCTTCCTACTAGCCGACTTGGACTTATCGGGCGGAATGACTCAATGGGAAGTCACGCCGCTAACCAAGCTCAGGAAGAAGGTCAGATTGCCGAAACTGTGGCCGACGATGCCCGGCCATGTGCTCCTTGTGTGTTGTGCAACAAAGGAAAGCGCCACACCTGTGATTGCCATGCGTATGGTGTCCCAGAGAGTGGGTTGCATGAACAGATGGAAGATCGACCAAGAAATGCCATGAACAACCCATGCGGTCCTTCCGAACGCCAGCTCTTGGCGTGGCAGGACATAGCCGCGCCACCAAAGTTCTTCCCCGCCGATATTGCACACAAGTATTAGGACAGCATAGTAGATGAGAATCCACCAAGCTCCCTACAAAGGAATCCCCATGAAATCCTTAGGACCGAAGTGGCTGAAGAACTCGCGGTGGAATGCAGAAGGATCGAAGAATCTGATGGACTCCAGAGTGGGTTGAAAGAGGCTGGCGTAGCGCTTGACGAGCATGCCTATCAAAATCGCACCGTACATCCATTTTTGAACCGTCTTTTCTTTCCATAGTGCGAGCCACGATGCCGCGACAGCGAGGAGGTCCGCCCCATTGCCTCCATACATAAAGCCAGAGAGAGCCGCTGCCCAGAGCCATGCCGTCGCGCTTGGAGCAGAAAGCCGCAACCGTTGCTTAATACCTTTCCAAGAGATAGAGCGCTGATCAACGGCCGCGCCAATAAGGGCGGCCACGAACATGCACGTGAGCGGCAGAATTAGCAAAAAGTGGAAAATGCGCCACCAAGAAGTTCCTCCTTGCCGGAGATTCGGGCCCAGCCAATGAAACAAGAACGCGAAGGCCAAGCCCGGTACACCGAATAGAAGGGCAGTGGCAATCCAGCTCGCAGGTCTAATTGCAGGTGCTTTTTGCACTTGGTGAGTGTATCTGAGCGGAAACGCCGTGTGGAGCCACTTATACGGATGGCTCGTTACACGGCCACTTGAGCCTCAAAGAACTGCTAGAGCGTGCGCGAGTGTAAATTCCGGCCTGGAGTACCATGAATTCTCCGTGGCCATCCTGCTATTGCAGAAAAGCCGCGATCGACACGTAATAAAGGGATTCTATGATGCAATGTGTTGCCTTGTTGCTCTTTTTTTTGCTCGGATGCCAAGCGCTGTGTGCCGAGAGTGCACCGCCCTTGCTGCTCCGGCATGTCACGGTGATCGACGCAACCGGGGCACCGCCGCGGCGGGATCAGCGGGTTCGGATCGAACTGGGTCGCATTGTCTCAGTGGGACCGGACACCGGGCCCGTTCCCGCACATGCCGTGGTCTTGGATGGGAGTGGGAAATTCCTAATCCCCGGTTTGTGGGACATGCATGTTCATCTCGCTTTTGAGAATTGGGAACCGTTTATTCAGCCCGTATTTTTCTCTATGTTTCTCACCAACGGTGTAACCGGCGTGCGAGATATGGCCGGGGATATGAGTTTGCTGCTGAAATTGCGCCGGCAAATTGACAATGGAGAGATTCTGGGCCCCCGGCTTGTAATTGCCGGAAGAGAGTTGAGTTGGCTGCCTCAGGACACCTGGCAATTTGCGGTGCTGAATGCAGCGCAGGCAAGGCACATTGTGGACCAGTTGGTGGCCGCGCGCGTCAATTTCATCAAGGTGCAGGATCCGCTGTCCCGTGAAGTGTATTTCGCTGTCGCTGATGAAGCGAGAAGACGAAAGATTCCTTTCGCAGGCCATGTGCCCTACTCGGTTACCGCCTCCGAAGCTTCGGCGGCCGGTCAGAGAAGCTTCGAGCACCTGATAGGCATACCCGAGGCGTGCTCAACGCAAGAGCGCAAACTCAAACAATCGGAATCTGCGGCGATGGTGCGGCTGGATCCTGGTCAACACGAAGCTGCAAGATTTTTCTTTGCCGCATTTGATTCCTATAGTCCCGGAAGGGCTGCGAAGCTCTTTGACCAGCTCAAAAAGAATAATACGTGGCAAGTGCCAACTCTTGTAGAGGAACGGTCGTCCTGGACACTTTCCGGCGCTCACCGCCTGAACGATGAGCGAATGCGCTACGTGCCCGAGGTAACGCTTCGCTGGTGGGATTCCTACATGACTAATCTGGCAGAAGGGAGGACAGCCGAGGATCTCGCCGCGGGGGAAAAATATTTCGAGCGTGAACTTGTGCTTGTGGGTGACCTGCACCGGGCTGGAGTGAAGCTTCTAGCGGGAACCGACGCAATTGCAATGGCATATGTGTTTCCAGGCTCTAGTCTACATGAGGAACTCGAATTGATGGTGCAGGCTGGTCTTACTCCGATGGAAGCACTGCAAACGGCCACGCGAAATCCGGCGGAGTATCTTGGCGTGCTGCAGGTTCGGGGAACCGTGGAAGCGGGCAAAGTGGCGGATCTGCTTCTGTTGAATGCCAATCCCCTGGACGACATCGGAAACACAACGAAGATCGAGGCGGTCATCCTTAGCGGGAGACTATTCCGCCGTCGCGATCTGGATGGAATGTTGTCCAGCGCAGCAGCAAGAGCCCGCGACTCGAAGGCCTCCGCGCAATCGCATCAGTGACGGGGCTCTGTCATCTAGGCGATTGTGCCCGAGTCACGGGCTATACGGAACTTAGCTAGAGACCGATCCCAACTTCCTGATTGCCGACGATTCACTCGTTACGGCGAACTTCGGCGATACGGGCGTCTTCTCTCAAATTGAGCCGCGTTGACGAACCTATCGGGCGTGATGCGGCGGGCGCCGCGCATTTTCGGACAAAGTGAGGAGTCTTATCAGGTGCAGCTATTCCGACTTGCACTATAGCAGATTCTGGAATATAGTCGTTCCGTATGGCCCGTCGAGTCGACGACGATCGCTCTCCAGAAACCTTCCTCCCTTTGCATCGCGACACCTTCCAGATCCTGGTCTCGCTAGCCGATCGCGAACGCCACGGATATTCGATTCTTCGAGACATCGAGGAACGCACGGGCGACGTACGCGCCATCACGCCCAGCACTCTCTACAGCTCGATCCACCGCCTGCTCGAAAACGGTCTCATCGAGGAACTCGCCGAGCGTCCCGCGGAAGATGACGAAAGGAGGCGCTACTACCGTCTCACGGCTCTCGGACGCCGCGTGGCCGAACTCGAAGCGCGCCGGCTCGAACGCCTCTTGCGAGCTGCCCGCACGGGCGGCCTGCTCCCCAAACGGACTTAGCCATGAACGAGCCGCGTCTCGCACTCTGGGTCCACCGAAGGTTGTTGCGGCTTTACCCCGCGCAGTTCCGGCAGGACTACGAGCGTGAAGTAGTTTCAGTGTTCCGCCGCCAATGGGAACGGCAGCCCGGGGCCGTGTGGGCATGGCTCTTCTTTCTCAAAGCCTGTGTTTCGATCGTGTGGAACGCGCCGGGAGAACACCTCCATATGCTGACGAGCGATCTGTCCTACGCCTTTCGGGCTTTTCGGCGAAGCCCCGGCTTCACCGCCGTGGCCATCGCGACGCTTGCGTTGGGCATGGGAGTCAACGCGGCCCTCTTCAGCGTCGTCAAATCCGTCCTTTACGGGACGCTGCCGTACGACAAGCCCGATCAACTGGTGCGAGTGTGGATCCGCAATCCAAAGCAGGGCTTCGACCACGACATCTCGAATCTGCCGCGGCTGGAGGACTGGCGGCGCGCGGCGAGCTTCCAGGGCGTGGCCGGGTTCACTTCCGCAAAGCTGATTTTGACCGGGAGCGCCGAACCGGTGCAGCTCCGCGGGGCCCAGGTTACCGCGGATTTCTTCCGTGTCATGGGCGTTCGTCCCCAGTTCGGGCAGGACTTCGACGCCGGCGACGATCAGCAGGGCCGCCCTCGCAAGATCGTCATCAGCCATGAATTGTGGCTCCGGCAGTTCGGCGCCGATCCCGCGGTCGTCGGCCGGCAGTTGGAGTTGAGCGGCCGCTCTTACGAGGTCACCGGAGTCGCGCCGCCGTTAATCCGCTTCCCGCAGCGCGATGTCGATTTCTGGACTCCGCTCGTGGTGGACGACCGCGCTCGCCAGAACCGCGGAGCTTTCTGGCTGAACGTCGTGGGACGCCTGCGGGACGGTACTACGCTGCGCCAGGCGCAAAGCGAGATGGATGCGCTCTCGCGTACTTTGGCCGCTCAACACGCGGAGGACCGGGACCTTGCCGGCGTCGCGCTGGTCAGTCTGAGAGACGATCTTACGGGGCCAATCCGCACGGCGCTGGCAGTTCTCAGCGGAGCCGTCATTTTCATTCTGCTGATTTGCTGCGCGAATATCGCCGGGATGCTTTCGGCGCGGGCGGGAACTCGTTCATCCGAACTAGCGATCCGAACGGTGCTCGGAGCCGGCCGCAGCCGGGTAGTGCGCCAGTTGTTGACGGAGGCGGTGCTGCTGTTTTTCATCGGCGGGATAGCCGGAATCGCGGCGGGTTATGGAGGCGTGGGCGTTCTCCTGCGCCTGGTGCCACCCGAACTTCCGCAGTTGCAGGACACGCGGCTGGACCTCACCGTTGCCGGCCTGGCCCTTGCTGCATCCACGGCCGCGGGTCTGCTGTTCGGCCTCCTGCCGGCGCTTCAGGCGTCGCAGCACGATCTGGCGAGCAGCATTCGCGAGGGCGGTCGTGGACTTGCGGGCCACAGCCATAGTCGGCGTTTCCGGTCCGTCCTCATCGCGGGCGAGATGGCGCTTGCCGTGATCCTGTTTACCGGTGCTTGCCTGCTGATTCGCAGTCTCGAGCGCGTCCAGCAAGTTTCCCTCGGATTCGACCCTCGCGACGTGGCCCTTGCGGAGGTGCAACTCCCTTTCGCGCGCTACGGCAGTGATGCGAAGATGAGGGAGCTCTACGATGGCGTCCTTGAGCGCCTGAGGCACACTTCCGGGATCAAGTCCGCTGCTGCGATCAGCAATTTCTTCTTAGGCCGTCTTCCAGAATCAGGTCCTTTCAGCATCGAGGGCCGACCGGAGCGGATCTCCATGCCGCTAACTACAGACGCAGTCTCGCCCGAATTCTTCTCCGCGATGAAGATTCCGCTGCTGCGCGGCCGCTTCTTCGACGAGCGAGATCGCGCCGATACCGTGCCGGCGGTCATCGTCAATCGGACGACCGCGGACACGTATTGGGCCAACGGCGACCCTCTGGGAAAGCGCATCACGTTCGAGGATCCCAATAACCAAACAGCGCGGTGGTACACCATCGTTGGCGTGGTCGCCGATACAAGGCGAGCCGGCGCCGATCGGCCGGTGTTCACCGAGTCATACCACCCGCTCGCACAGGAACCTTCGCTCACGATGGAAATCGTGATTCGGGGATCCGGTGCCCGTGCGGCCCTGCAGGCTGCTCTTCACGCAGTGGATCCGGGGCAGCCGGTCGACCGGTTTGTAAGTCTTGACGCCGCTCTTGGAGATCAGATGGCCTCCCGGCGCTTCACCACCTTCCTTCTCTCCCTTTTTGCGGCGACCGCACTGGTCATCACTGGCGTGGGACTCTATGGGCTGGTGTCCTATTTGGTGACCCAGCGGAGCAGGGAATTCGGCGTCCGAGTGGCGCTGGGCGCACAACCACGTACTATCCTTTGGATTGTGGTTTCGCAAGTGGGACGCTTGGCAGGTTACGGCTTGATTGTCGGCACGCTGGGTGCGCTCGGGTTAGGCCGCCTGATTGATTCTCTGCTCTTCGGGGTGACACGTTTCGATCCCGGCAGCTATTTCGCCGCAGCGGCGGGATTGCTCTTGATCGCGCTTGCCGCGGCGCTATCGCCTGCCGTCCGCGCGGTGGGCACCAGCCCGATGACCAGCCTGCGAGCCGAGTAATATAAGCTTCGCGGGACAGTTCCATCATTTCAGTCGGAGGATTACTGCGAGTGACAGGTTTGACGTGTAGTTGCCCCGCGGATCTGGCGGGTAAGGCGATCTTGGGCGACTGACGGGGTAACCGGAAGTAATGCCTCCGGGTTGGCAGATTGCTCCCGATAAATGCCCTTGTATTGAGTTGTCCGGCCAACTTCCGGGTGGTCGGCTACCCGGAAGCGGCCGTCAATCTCTGACCTTGCGCGCTGGCTATGATGCGAGCCGAATCAGTTCCAATCTGAACGGTAGAACTAACAAATTCGGATGGTCGCAGGTCCCCGCAACCGTCCGCCTCATAGTCATGCGGCTAGTGAGAAACTAAACTCCGTGGTACGCGTGGTGCAAAGCGGGCCCCCGGCACCACCGACCTGCCAAGGCTCGACACGTCCAGTTCCCCGCAGCGATGTAAGGCTTCGCATATCAACGTGCAATGAGACTCCCGTTTCGCTGTTGCGCGCCCCAGAACGAATAGAGCGCGATGATCAAATACGCGAGTAAGGGAACGGAGTACGCTAGTGCGAGGCTGTGAGTTTTTTCCGAGATGAATCCCATTAGCGGCGTCAGAACGGCTCCACCGATAATCGCCATCACGAGCAGCGAGCCCCCCAGCTTGGTGTTTGGCCCCAGGCCCTTCAGTCCAAGAGCAAAGATGGTTGGGAACATGAGGGACATGAAAAAACTGGTCAGAAACACACACCACAGACCCAGCCAACCGGGCTTCAGCACCGCAACTGCAACAAGAACAATATTGGCGATGGAATAGCCACCCATGAGCTTGCTTGGACTGACGAAGCGCATCAGCCATGCAGAGCCAAAACGGCCTACGCCAAAAGCAGCCAGCGTGCCGGTCAGAAAATAACCGGCGACCTTTTCGGATTGATGGGCGTACTCCTGAACATAAGAAATGAAGTAGCTCCAGGTTCCCACCTGCGCGCCGACATAGAAAAACTGTGCGACAACGGCGAAAAGGAAATGCGGATAGCGGAACAGATCGCGGAGATGTCCATGATCACCGGCCTCATTCTCATGCTCACTGTGGATGGAGGGGAATTTCGTACGCAGGATAAGCACCGCCCAGATCAGGGCGATCGCACCGATGACGAGATAGGGCTTCACGACGCGAAGCGTTTCAGAACGAAGGTACGTTTCGTAGGTATGACGTGCTTGCTGCGCCGCGATTTCCTGCGGCGTGAGCTCGACACCGGAAAAAATGAAGACCGTGCCGATCAACGCTCCGCTGATGGCACCCAGCGGATTGAAGGCCTGCGCGAAGTTCAACCGGCGTTCCGAGCTATTGGGGTCACCAAGCTGGGCGATGAACGGATTCGAGGCGGTTTCCAAGAACGAAAGGCCACTGGCGATTACGAACAGCGCGAAAAGAAAAAATCCATAACTCCCGGCCAACGCAGCGGGCCAAAATAAGAACGCGCCAGCTCCAAAAAGGACCAGGCCCGTAACAAACCCCGACTTGTATCCCGCGCGGCGCATAAGGAACGCGGCGGGCATAGCCAGCAAAAAATATCCCATGTAAAATGCGGACTGCACCAAGCCAGCCTGGAAGCGCGTGATCTCGAACGATTTCATGAAGTGCCGGATGAGGACATCGTTGAGATTGTTGGGAATGCCCCAGAGAAAGAACAACACGGTGACGAGGATGAAAGGAACGAGTTGTCCCACCGGAAACAGGTGGGATCCCGCCCGCGCATTGCGCTCGGAACCGGCATCCCGTTCCACAACGGGCAACGTCGCGGACCCTTCGGTTTTAGGATTCATCTCACTCACTTTCACCTGCAAGCGATTTAATCCAGGTTGACCATTATCTTTGCAGCGACCACTCGTAACAACCTAAGTCTCACTTAACTTACCAGCCTGGATTGAAGATCAGGAATCTCCAGAGTCAATTGGGCTTGACGGCGATTTTCCACAGGTCTAGATTAATTAGGAAGTAGAATTACTTCCCCTTCTCGATTAACCCCTTCCGATCGTGTAGCCGCGCGTAAATTCGCGTCACAGGCAGGGAGGGCCATGTCTACAACCGCATCTTCGGTGAGCGATGCCGTTTACCGGACGCTCGTTGAGTCCGCGCCGGACGGCATCGTGATTGTCGGCCAAGAAGGCCGCATTGTTGTCGTGAACGCACAGACGGAGAAACTCTTCGGCTACGATCGCGCCGAACTGCTCAACAAGCCCATCGAGATCCTCATACCCGAGCGGTTCCGCGGAAAACATCGCGGACATCGCGCGGGTTTTATGAGCAATCCACAACTCCGGCCGATGGGGGCTGGCCTGGAGCTCCATGGGTTGCGCAAGGACGGCACTGAGTTCCCGGTCGAAATCAGCCTTAGCTCAGTTCAAAGTCCGAACGGACTGCTGGTAAGCGCTGTGGTTCGGGATATCACCGACCGCAAACATGCCGAAGACCTTTTTCGCGGTTTGCTGGATTCCGCACCGGATGCGATGGTTGTCGTAGGCGCAGAGGGCCGCATCGTTCTGGTCAATTCGCAAACGGAAAAGCTCTTCGGCTATCAGCGCGAAGAACTCCTCGGTCAACCGGTCGAGATGCTGGTTCCCGAACGTTTCTGGGCCCAGCATCGTCATCACCGCTCCGCTTACAGTATTCATCCACAATTTCGCCCCATGGGTGTGGGTCTGCAGCTATACGGAGTTCGCAAGAACGGCACGGAATTCCCCTTGGAGATCAGTCTTAGTCCTCAGCAAACGAAAGACGGCGTCCTCATTTCGAGCACGATCCGCGACATTACCGACCGCAAGAAGGTCGATGACGCGCTGCGCCAGTCTGAGTCCAGTTTTCGCGCGTTAGTTGATGGCAACTACGGCGTGTGTCGCGCTGGGCTCGATGGCGCCTTGTTGATGGTGAACCAGCCATTTGTCCAGTTGCTTGGTTACGATTCGCAAGAAGAGACGCTGACTTTGAACCTCGCAACGCAAGTTTTCGCGCTGGGGGAATTCTCTTTGTCCCTATTTAATCCGCCAGGACGCAACAAGCAGTTCACCAGGATTGAATCGCGCTGGAAACGCAAAGACGGCAAGCTCCTCAATGTGGAGCTGAGCGGCCGTGTGCTTTCCGACGACGCTGAAAGACCCGTGTGCTTGGAAATCCTGGTCGAAGACGTATCCCGGCAGCGCGGCATGGAGCAGAGGCTCCGCCACGTTCAGAAAATGGAAGCCATTGGCCGGTTAGCCGGTGGGATCGCGCATGACTTCAACAACGTCCTCGGGGTCATCTTCGGGTATTGCAGCATGCTGATGGAAAAGCTGGAATCGGACAGCGCGCTCTATCCCTTGGCGGCAAATATTGGGAAGTCCGTCCAGCGTGGCGCCACGCTTACGCGCCAGCTCCTGGCATTCAGCCGGCAACAGGTTCTGCAACCCCAGGTGATCGACATCAACGTGCACTTCAAGGGATTTGAGGGGCTCTTGCGACGAGTGATCGGAGAAGACATTCAGCTATCGGTCATCACTCACAGTCCTGGCCTTCATCTCCGTGCGGACCCCGACCAACTTGAGCAGGTCGTCATGAATCTCGTTGTGAACGCCCGCGACGCCATGCCAAGCGGCGGCAAATTGACCATAGAGACTTCCGAACTATCCGTCGACGATGAATATTGCAGTCGCAACCTCGAGGCCAAGCCCGGCGACTACATAATGATTGCCATCAGCGACACCGGTTGCGGCATGGACCGCGATACTCTCGCGCGCGTTTTCGAACCGTTCTTTACCACCAAAGAGCAAGGAAAAGGGACGGGGCTGGGCCTAGCCACCGTTTACGGGATCGTCAAACAAAGCGGCGGGCACGTGACTGTCTACAGCGAACTCAGTCATGGCACCACGTTCAAGATTCTCATGCCACGCTCCCGGGAAAAGGCCGCGCAGCCAGAATCCATCCAAGACGAGTTAACTGCTCCATCCGGTACAGAGGTGATTCTCCTGGTGGAGGACGAGGAGTCTTTGCGCACAGTCATGAAGAGCTACCTTCTAAACAAGGGTTATCTGGTGCTCGATGCCGCGGATCCGGGCGAGGCTATCGAGGTCGCGGAAAAAGCCTCCAAACCACCAGATCTTCTCATTACCGACGTAGTCCTTCCCCAAACCAGTGGCGTGAAGCTGGCGCAGCGCCTCGCCGCGCTCTACCCTAAGATGAAAGTCCTATACGTCTCGGGTTACACCGCGGATGCCATCGTTCACCACGGGGCTCGCAGTGCCGACTTTGTCTTCCTCTCTAAGCCGTTTTCGCTGAACACGCTCGGCCGAAAGGTGCGCTCCGCGCTGGACACCGAATCTGTTCCTGCGCAGGCGACTCTTGCGGGATCGTGAAACAGAACTTTGCCCTCAGCGCGGCAGCACGTCTCGGATGGCCTTGCCCGCCTTAGGAACGTCCGCGGCATAATCCTCGCCGAGAAAAATAGGCCACAGGTGTCAGGCCCGCAAGTTTAAGCCCCCGCAAATTTAGACCAATGACGCGAGGATCTGACGCAGATCGGTGGCCGATGCCGACGTGGTGCCACGGGGAGTCGCCGGGCCGATGGTTAGCGCTTGGTTGTGGCCTTCAAACCAGGCCAGGAATGACGACTGGTTGGCGTCGGGAAGACGCTGCTGATTCAGCCAGTTGTAGTAGGCGCCCATGTCGGCGTCTACCAGCGAGCCGACAGGGTCGAGCTCCACGCTCTCCGCAGTTGCGGCCAGCAGCTCGTTCATGGGTCTTTGGCGTTGGCGCGGCGCGAAACGCACCAGCAGGGTCACCGGCTGCGCGCGTCGCAGCGCTTCGCGGGCCGTCCACTGCGCGAAGGTGGTGCTGAAGATTTGCGTGCCGGAGCCTTCCGTGAGCATCTTGATGCGGAAGCGGTCGAGTACCTCATCGCCTTTGTCAAAGCCGAGATCGGCGGGGCGCAACCGCGCGAGGTGCGTGCGCAACGCTTCGGGGCCCATGCCGGGACGATCGATTTCGGCGCGCATTTTGCCGAGCAGCACGGCGCGCGCGGGCTCCAGCGCGCCGTAGGAGACGCTGGTCAGCGCTGCGTGGTGTTCGGCTTGCTGGCCGCCGTCGACGTACCAGTGCGCGTAGGGCGCCGGATGCGCTTTGGCTCTGTCGGCGACGGCATCAAGAAGCACGCGCAGGCCATTCTCGGGATTGACGCGGCTGTAGTACGCGCCATGCGCGCGCAGTTTGCGAAAGAGCGGTTCATCATAGGACGCGACTCCCTGGCCGACCACGGTGATACCCAGGCGTGGCGCGGACGGCGGCTCCGGCGGAACGGCGGCGTGCAAGCGATCGGCGTACGCAATGGCTGCGGTACGAAACGCGTCGAGCTGGTGCGTGGTCCAGAGATACGAGGAAAGCTGCTCCACAAATTGTGCCGGAGCGTTGATCCAATCGAAATGTTCGAGCGCGGCGGAAAGACGGATTTGCGTGAAACCCTGCAGCCAATCTTTCAACTGCTCCGCAGACAGAGAGTTTAGATTGGCCAGCTCCCTTTCCAGCGTTTTGCGTTCGACCGGAAACTTGTAGTCGTACTCGATAGCCTCGCGCAGCAGGCTCGGCAAGAAGCTAAGCGGCAGCCGCTGCAGGGCGGCAATGTAATCGGTGACAAGTTTCCGGGCTTCCGGCGGGTAGCCGTTGAACTGCTCGAGTTTAAGATTGCGTGGAAGCATGGCGTTACCGCATCGTAGTTTTGAGCATCATCGTTATGTAAGCATGATCGTTTATAGAAGCTCCGCGATGGGCTTGCCCTGCGCAAGTGACGCAGAAAAGCCAAGCAGTGAGCCGAGCGTCGGGACCAGATCGGTCGACTGCATCGGGCGATCGTAAACCACGCCTTCGCGGATGCCCGGGCCGAGCGCCATCATCCACGTAGTGCGCGAGAGCGCATCGCCGGTGCGATGGTGCTGGAAGCCGTTGCCGCCGGAGTCGTCATCCGAGTCGCGGCCAAAATCCGGCAGGATGAAGAGCGTGGTGTTGCCCGCGTATTCCGGCTCGCTCTGGATGGCCTTCCACATCTCCGCGCAAAGCCGGTCGGTGCGGCGAATGCCTTCGATGTACAGCGAGTACGCGCCGGCGTGCGCGATATCGATGTCGTGCATGGTGATCCACAGCAGGCTGGGCGCAAGCTGGCGCATCAGGCGGCGCGCGATGTACACGGAAAGCTCGTCGGGGCTCGACAACGTCAGCGCGTGCGACTTGAAGTCGTCGACCGAAAGCTTCAGCATCATCTCCAGTTGCTGCAACTGAAATTCGCTGCCGCCGAGGTCCGGCGCGAAGAGCGGACTTTCGTAGTTGTCGCGCAGCAAATGCTCGTAGTCAGCAGTGCGGCCGGACATCGCCGCGGTCAGCAGATGCTTTGGGAGAATGACGCTAGCGCCAAGGCCAGGCCCGTACGCGCGGTTATTGCTCTCTCCGATGCGGTTGAAACCGTTGCTAGGCGCCACCACCCAAGCGTCCGAGGAAGGCCGCTTCAAGTCTTTGCGGAAATACTCGAACACGGTGGGATGTTCTGGCGGAAGCGAAGCGAAATTGTTGATCGTCTCGTAGACGCCCGTGGCCAAGCTTGCCGTAGCGACGTAGTGCCCCAGAATCCCGCGGTTCACCACCTGCGTAAAAAACGTGGATTGCGGAATAAGCTCCCGCATCAGGTGCGGAATATTCTCCTGCCCCTCCGGCGCAAACGTCTCCTGATCCCGCGCCCCGCCCCCAAACGTGATGACGACAACCTTTCTTTTCCTGGTGGGAATCCCAGCCAGAGCGACTGGGTTCCCCAGCAGCGTGCTACCCAGGGCCATAGCTGCCCCGGTTCGCAAAAACTCCCGCCGCGTCCAAGCAAGCTGCCGGCTAAGTTCCTGAGCAGACGACGCTTTGTCAGCCCCGAACCAAGTCCGGCCTCGTCCAACCTGCGATGAAAAGTAACAAGTCATAGAAGTGTAGCGCGGTGCCAAGAAAGTACGATGCAGCAGCAGCTAAGTCAAGCAAAGCGAGGCAGGCACTTCCGCGAAGACAATTTGAGAGTCAGTCGCGAATACTACTTCGTGACGCCTTTGGACTAACGGACGTTATCTACGTCGAGCGTAATCTGGGCGGGCAACCCGTTGCGCGCCGCACCAAATTGAATGGTGATGAACGCTGCGTCGGATGGCGTCGTGTAATGCACTGGGAACGTGGCGAACCCAGCGGTGCTGTTCTCTTGGAAATACGCGGCCGTGTCCTGCGTGTGTATGGACGAAGGCGTTCCGTTCTGCTGGAAATAGAGAATCGTGATGAACACCTGCGGACGCGAGTTCGGCGGGGCGCTCGGGTTCGGGTCCCCCGTCCAGGCAAACCGCAGATTCGATGTGGTGGTAAACAGGGTTGAGGACGTTACAGGGATTTGTGTGCTGGTACCGGAAATTGAATCATTTGTCCCGTTTCCCGTGACCATCCGCATTGCATGCGTGCCGCGTGATGGGACTTCTGGCTGGCCCGGTTCTTGTGTCAACAAATATTGAGAGACTGTGCCGCTACCGCTCGCAGTCCAGCCCACCGGCACACCACTTGCCCCGACTGAACCCTCGAACGAGCTGTTCGGCACGCTCGGCAAGTGGAAGCCGCTCATATCTACTACTTCCTTCTGGACAGGGTTGTACACGAAATTCACACCTCGCTGTTTCACAGGTGTCGCTAGGGTGGGATCGGAATCTTCCCTATTCTCAAAACTGGTCCACCGCCAAAACGCGCCCCCATCGATCGCATATTTCTGTAAAAGAAATATCAAGCTTTCCAACGCATGTTGCGTATTCCAGTTCACCTGGTCGACGGGCGGGAGATCACCCATTTCTGGGGCAACGATTCGAGGGCCGCTGCCCACCACGCCGGTAACATACTGTAACGTCTGGTCCGCCCAGTCGTGTGGGTCCAGATCAGTGCACGGCAGTGACTGAGCATCGGAGCATTTCCGGTGCTCATAGAACGAGAGCGCGTAAGTACGCTGGTTCGCTGGAACGTTAAGATTGTCGAGGATCGTTTTTTCGACGGCAATCGGTGACCACAGATGCCCGTTCGTGGCGTTCGAACCAGCCGGTGGCTGGCTTTCGACGAAGAAGTCACCGACGACGGCTTCGGCCGAAAGTTTGCTGGGGGGAAAGCCCTGAGACATAGCAAAGTTGATGGCCCACTGCACGTACGTTGCGGGGACGGAACCAGGACCTAGCCATAAGGGTGGTTCAGCCGGGATTCCGCAAGTGGTTGTTCCATTCGCATCCACGTTGAGGTGAGAATCGCCCTCAAAGAGAACTAGATCGAGTACAGGATGTTTCCCGATAGCTCCGAAAATCGCCCCTAACCATGTTTGCGAATTTGTCGGCGGCTGTTGCTCCATGTGCGTGTTGACTAGTCGCAACCACACCTTCATACCTTTGCTTTGCACCATGTCAAAGAAGAGCGGCAGGTTCGCCAATTCCGTCGTCGTTGGCTGAGGAAATTGCAGACCGAGAGCCGGGCTAAGATTGCAAGTGGGCGGCGTAAAGGTCGTTGTGCTAGTCGGATCGGCTGTCCGAAATTCAAACGTGATGGTGTTCACGCCCATCGCCTTCATCTTGTCGAGTTGCAGTGAGACTTCGGCGGAGACAGTGCCGCCGACCACAGAATCAACCTGATTCCAGTTCTGAATAACTTGTCCCGACCAATACTCGGATGGCCAGCCCCGGCGTTCGATCTGAGTGTACATACCGGCATTCTTCAGCAGCGCTAAAGGAGTAACGCTCAGCGTTGTAGACCCGCTTACCGGCCCCAGAGCTGCCTGAACTGTTGTGTTCCCAATCCCACTCGCGGTGACATTGCCGGCGTTGTCCACGGTTGCCACCGCCATGCTTGTAGAGGTCCACAACGCGGAGTTCGTCAGGTCCTTCGTCGAGCCGTCGCTGTACGTCCCCGTCGCCGTTAGCTTCAGGCTGAAGCCCACATCAACCGAGTAGTTAGCCGGTGAAATGGCGATCGTCCGAAGATCCACCCGCACGGTTAGAGTTGCTGAGTTGCTGGGCACGCTGCCCGCGCTGTTCGCCACGACAACAGCGAACTTCGCCCCGTCGTCCGCACCCATGGTGGCTGGCGTCGTGTACGTCGCAGAGGTGGCGCCAGCGACGGCTGCCCCGTTCTTGCTCCATTGGTACGAGAGAGGCGCGGTCCCGGTCGCGGTCACGCTGAATGTCGCTGTCGCCGGGGCCGCGACTGCTTGGTTCTGCGGCTGGGAGGTGATCGACGGTGCGAAGACGGGTGGTGGCGACGAATTGCTCCCGCAACCTCCACAACCGCCAGTGACGAAGACCATGACGCAGACTGCTGCTGTCGCGTCAATGACCGGGAGCCTCACTTGTGCGCGTAATGCGTGATGCGCGCCAGAATGTCTCGACGGCTGTTCGGCACGGTCGAGCTGGCCAGGCCGTCCTGAAAGCCTTTGTCCTCTGCGTTCAGCTTGTCTAGCCTCGTGTTGACCGCCTCCGCCCACTTGTTCATGGCCTCGGCGTTGGGGAAGGTGGCTACGGTGCAGCGCATCGACCCCGGCACCGTCTGGACGTACGGTGCGTCCATCCCGTAATACGTGGCATTGCCTTTCTTGAATTGATCTTCAAAGGTCGGCACCAGATATTTCTTGATATTGGCGACGAAGTCCTCGCTCTTGCCGGGCTGCGTCAGCGTGCAGTTCACCCGCAGGTAACCGCCTCCTCCGGAGACCGTGGAGCTGCGGTAGTAGACCGTGCGCATCAACAAGTCTTCATGTTTGGTCGCCGAAATCTGGGCGGGACGCGGGCCGCCTTTGCGAATTTCGTCAAGCACGCGGACGATCCCCGCGAGACTCGTCGATGACCACGATGCTCCGTGCGTCATGCCATCGGGAGTGTGCACGATGGTTTCAAAGTTGGACCAGCTTATCAGCGTTCCATCGCCCATCAGCCGCTCCAAAATCGGATTGACGGTCTTTTCGTTCTCCTCAGCATACTGCGCCCAATTGGCGCGCGGCACCTGGAACTGGCTTACGTACGTGTAAATGGTAGGCTGCGTCTGCTCCATCTGGGGCATCGCTGCCGGCGCGCCAAACACACACAATGCAACCGCGAGCAGAGTCATAGTGCGTCTCAACATAGCTTCCTCCGTGACTGGCCCGGGATTCGCCTGGCGTGGTTCGCTGGAGAAATTCTTCCTCGGCACTCACGAATGAATAGCCAAACATGGTGATGCCGAGTTTCGAGTTGACTCTAATGGGTCCGAAGGAAAGGGCCTGTGCCAGGGTACCGGCCAGCGTGAGAGGAAACCTACCCCCGCGCCGGCCGTCTGTCAAGTAAATCGGCTCGGAAGGCGGTCGCACATTAAGCGTCCCAATTTCGAGCTTCGCGTTTCGAGTTTTGGAATCAGGGCTTGGACGCCGAGGCGTCTTTGGCGGCGTAGACGAATTGGCGGACTTCGGCGCGCTGCTTGTCGAGATCGGCGAGATGCTGCTCGCGAAGCTTTTGATAGACCTGGAACTGTTCCTGGGCGCGATCCTTTTCTCCGCTGCGCACGTACGCCTGACCCAGGCGGTAATGCGCGTCGGCCAAGTCGGAATTCAACTCCAGCGCGCGCTGATATTCGGGAATGGAGTCAGCATACTTGCTCTGCTCGGAATATAAATTGCCCAACTGCAAGTGCGCTTCGGCAAGGGACGGATCGAGCGCAATGGATTTCTTCAGCAACGCGCCGATTTGCGTGAGGTCGAGATTGGGATCCTGCGCGCGCTTCCCTTTCCACAGACTCATCGCGTAGTAATACTGCGCGCGGCCGTTGCTGGGCTGCTGCAGCGCGAAGCGGTGAAAGCGCGCGATGACCTCTTCGGCTTGGCTGGGCGAGCTGTCGTAAGCGCGAGAGAGGAAAGGATAGACGCGCGGGTCCGCAGGGCTGAGGTCCGCAGCGCGCAACAGAGATTTCACGGCATCGTCGTAGTTGCCGCGCGAGTAGTACGCGATGCCGAGGCCGATCGCCAAACGCGACGAATTGGGATAGCGCTCGGCCGCTTTCTGGAAGATGGCGATGGCAGGGTCGAGTGTGCGGTGCAGCAGCAGTTCGCTGCCCCAATCGAAAAGGTTGCTCTCGCTCGGATCGAGGTGCGCAGCCAATTCGTATTCGTTGGCGGCAGCGATGAACTTGCCGTCTTTTTCTTCGACTTCGCCGAGAAGATTGTGCAGCTCGGCAGAATCCTTTTGCTTCAAGAGATTCTGAAGGAGCTGGCGAGCGTCAGCGAGGCGCGCGGTAACGATGTAGGCGAGCGCCAGGTCGTAGCCGTTGTCGTAAGCGGCCGGCTTGATGCGCTGGGCTTGCTCGAGATAACGCGTGGCAGCCGCGACCCTTCCCGCGCGCACATAGAGTTCGCCAAGATTGTGATTGGCGTCGTAGTTCTGCGGCTCGAGCTCCAGCGCCTTCTTGAACTCGGCTTCGGCTGGCTCGAGCTTTCCCAGCTGCACAAGATTGATCGCGAGATTCATTCGGGCGCTCGCCGAGTCCGGCTTCAGGCGAACCGCCTTCTCCAGGTGCGGGGCGGCTTTGCCGTCCTGAGAAAGCGCGGAATAGGTAAGTCCCAGCAGCTCGTGGAGTTCAAAACTTTCGGGGACGTCGCGGAGAAGGGCTTCCAGCGCTGCAGCGGCCTCTGCAAAGCGACCGGACTCGTATTGAGCCACTGCAGCCTGGAACTGGCGGTCCAAGCGCTCGTTAGAGCCGCTGGCGGCCTCTTGGGCGTGGACACAAGCCGCGAGAGGCAGAAGCGCGAGACAAACCAACCAGAGTCTTAAGATCACGATTTCTGAATTTTAGCACTGGGAACTGAAGCCACGGAGCTTTGACTTGAAAAAGGAAGAGGCGCTTCTTGCGAAGCGCCTCTTCGATGGAAATTCTATTCAGCTTAGTAATACAGCTTCAATGCGAACTGGATCTGCCGCGGATCGTAAGGAGCATCGCGGGTGGATCCGATTCTGCCGAAGTTGGTCGGGTTGACGAAGTCCAGCGACCCGGAGATGGCCACGACACCGTTGCCGCCGAATCCCGGAGCGTTGAAATTCGGGTGGTTGAAAACGTTGAACATCTCCGTCCGGAACTGCAGGCGGAAGCGCTCGGTAAGCGGGATATCCTTGAACAGGGAGAAATCCAGTCTGTGGAAACCGGGTCCCTCCACTTGGGTCATGCCTCCCAAGGCGTTCAAGCCGGTCGCGGCAACGCATCCTGGAGGCGAATTGGGAGTGGGTACCCCGCCGGCTCCCAACACGCAGGGTTGCGCAAACGCCGCGGGGTTGAGGAACTGGTTCACGTTGTGCGGCCCCGCGTAGGGGTCTTTTCCGGTGAACAGCGCGCCGCAGTTGGTTCCAGAGGTCGTGGCGGTTGGGCACGGAATGGTAATCGGTTGGCCGCCCTGCAGCGTGGCGCTCCAGACGGTGCTCCAGCCTCCGACCAACTTGTTCGCGGCGCCACCAACGTTGGACATGTATTTCTTACCCTTGCCAAACGGCAACTCGTAGCTGCCGCTGAAATGGAAGACGTGGCGGATATCGAAAGCGGCCAGGCCGTAATCACCTTGGATTCCGAAGCCGGGAACACTGGGCGCGCGGTAGCCTCGGAGGCTTCCGCCATTGAGCAAGTCCCCAGCATCAGAGCGGACCTTAGACCATGTGTATGTGCCGAGGAAGTTCAAGCCGGCGGCGAACTGCTTTTCGAGCTTGACTTGCAGGCCGTGGTAAGCGCTGCTGCCCTCGGTCGCCGCGTAGCTGGAGCCTCGCCCGAAGTCCTTAAACGGCTTGAAATTGTCGGCATTCGCGCTTGCCGGCAATATCTGGCTGACGTTGTTGGTGCCCGGGAACGACTCCAAGTGGCGCGCCAACGATGTCACGTAGCCTGCTTGAATGGACATGGAAGAACTGAGCTGATATTGAAACGTAAGGTTGGAGCTCATGGAGTACGGCGTGATGTAATTGAATTGAATGCCGCGCAGAGCCAAGCCGCTGGCGTTCACCAGAAGCGGATCGAGCGGTGTGCAGGTGAAGCCTGTCTCTAGAGTTGGGCCCCCGGCACCGGCACCTGCGGCAGTGGGGCAGCCTGCAAACTCCTTAATCGGATGATTGTCATCGGGACGGAAGAACTGGAAGTTGAACTGGAACGGATAGTTCTCGCCAATATTCGGTGAGAAACCGCGATTCTCGAAACCATTGTAGAAGATACCGAAGCCGCCTCGGGCGACGAGCTTTGGAGTCACCTGATAGGCGAAGCCGAGGCGCGGCGCAAAGTTGGTTTTCTGCGACCTGCCGAGACCCTTGCCGTATTGGCTGGTAGTGGCGAGCGTTATGCCGTCCAAGGCAAGCAAGTTCTTAAAGCTCGGAGACAAGTTGCCCGCATTGGGTCCGGGCGGAATGATGTACATTGGCGTATTGTTTGGCGGTCCACCCGGCACGAAGTTGGCCTGGTTGCCGTGGTGCTCGAGGACCAAGCCGAAAAAGTCCCAACGGACGCCGAGGTTCAGAGTCAGCTTGGGAGTGAGCCTCCAGTCGTCATTGATGTAGGTTCCGTAGTAGTTCTTGCCGTTGTCGGTTAGCGAGATGTTGGAGACGAACACAGTGTTTGGACCACCTAGATAGTCCACCGTACCTGCGCCGGTGTGCGCGATCGGCGTGAGTAGGAATTGCGCGATACCAGTGTTGCCGCCCCCCACGTTGGGGATGTCCGTGTAGGGACCGTCAAAGTTGAATTGACCACGGGACCAGGGCGGCTGCAGGGTCGAGAACTTGACGTGCTGGAACTCGAAGCCCATCTTGAACGTGTGCTTACTGTAAATCTTAGTGAGGTCGTCGGTGAACTGGAAAGTGGAGCTGACCTCATCGGAAGGCAAGAAGGCGTTGCTGCCCAAGGTGGCTAAGCCGTTAATTCCGAACGCTGGCAGACCGCCATTTTCCTGGAGCTGCGGAATTCCCTTAATGCCAAACTGCCCAGGAATGTCCGTCAGATCGTTGGCGGAAGGCGAAACGCGCGTGGTGTGCAGGTAGCTCAACCCGGCGCGGGCCACGTTGATCAAGGTCGGAGAAAACGTGTGAGTGTAACCGAGAGCACTCTGCTGGGCGTTGGCCGTTTGGTTGCCTTGCTGGAAACCTCCGCCGTCCGCGATCCCGCCGAAAATGCCAGGTATGAATTGTGGGTCATCGACCAGGCTGAAACGGAAGAAGAGCTGGTTCTTCTGGTTGATGTTGAAGTCCATGCGCGCATCAAAGGCATTGCGGTCTTCCTTGAGTTTCGGCGAATTGCCGAAATTATCGACAATGCCCGCACCCGTTGGCAGCGGATAGAGGTTCAAGAGCTTGATAGCATTCGCATCCAATCGGCCTGCGGGAATGTGGTTCAGGTTGCAGGCAGCGAGTGTAAAGGTGACCGTAGTAGCCGGGCAGGTACCGAAGGGATCACGGACGAATCCACCTGGGACCGCTCGTGTTGTTGACGGGTCGAGGATGGTCCCGATCGGCATAACACGACCCAATGCGTCGGTGTGAGTGCCGGACTGAAACGTAATCAAGTCGGTAAGGTCGGTGTACCCGCTGTTGCGCTCGTTCACCGTCGGGACAGCGCCCGTCAGCACGGTTCCCTGACGACGGCGCAGGCCCTCAAAGTCGGCGAAGTAGAACACCTTGTCCTTGCCGTTGAAAACTTTGGGGATGATTACCGGACCGCCAGAAGAGAAACCGAACTGATTCTGACGAAGAGAGCCCTTCTTAATTCCCCGAGCGTTTTCGAAAAAGTCCGCGGCATCCAGCTTATCGTTGCGGAAGAATTCCCAGGCAGCACCGTGGAAGTTGTTGGTGCCGGACTTGATGGTGGCGTTCAGAACGGCGGCTCCGGACCGGCCGAACTCCGCGCTAAAGTTCGAGGTTTGTACTTTAAATTCTTCGATGGCGTCTACAGGAGGAAGCACGACGAAGTTCGTACCATTCAAAAAGTCCACGGTGTCGGAGTTATTGTCAATGCCATCGAGCAGATAGTTATTCTGCGCCGGACGGAGGCCGTTGGCTGAGAAGGCGCCGCTCGCCGCGTTGCCGCGAGTGTCCGCCTGCGGAGTGTTGACGCCAGCGGAGAGTTGAGCAAGGAAAGTGAAATTGCGGCCGTTCAGCGGCAGGCGATCCACGTTGCGCGAATCCATGACCTGGCCTACGGAAGCGTCCTGGGTCTCGAGGACGGGAACCGTCGATGCTACCTCGACGGTCTCGCTGACTGCGCCCGGTTTCAGCGTGAAGTCAACGACTACATCGGACCCGACGTTGACGACGATATTCTTCTGCGTAATGGTCGAGAACCCTTGAAGGGTGGCGGTGAGCTTGTAGGTGCCGATCCTGACGGGCGTGAACTTGTAACTCCCGTCTGAACCTGTAGTGGTCGAGAGGCTGGCGTTCGTGCCCTCGTTGGTGAGGGTCACGGTGGCGCCATGAACCGACGCGCCCGATGTATCCGAGACGGTGCCCAGGATACTGCCGGTGTCCACCTGCGCGCGAAGCGGGGCCGCGCTGCAGAACAATACGACAAGACTTGCCAGCGTGAGTAACGGCGCCCGACCGAACAATGCAGAAAGAGCTCTTCCGTTCATCGCCTTTCCTCCTAGCCCTCGCGGGCCCAATTCCTGACAAATCCCGGACATCACGCACCTAAGGCGGCCTAAGCCGCCCTAAAGGCTCCTCGACTCGTATAAATGTTGCGGACCTAGGTCTGATCGAAACGCGCGGCTAGCTGCGCCCCACGACATGAGCGTTTTGAGAATCTCGCACCCCAAGCCCGGCAAATGCATGAAAACCCGTTTGACTCCGGATTTACGCACCCAAGCTACTTAACCGCTTAACCTAGTGGGACTGTCTATCTCACAGGTCTTTCGATGTTGTCAAGCGTTTTTTTTCATCTATACTGCAAGCCGCTTGCCCCGACGTAGGGGATTCGATCGGAGTCACTTGCCTCGCTGAGAACTTCGGCTTATGGGCCTAACCATTCGCGATGTTGCAAAGGCCGCGGGAGTATCCACCGCCACGGTCTCCAACGTGTTGAACAAAACCGGCAAAGTGGGCCCGCGTACGCATAGCCTGGTGCTTTCGGCGGTCAAGCGCCTCGGATATTTTCCCGACGTTCACGCACGCCACTTGGCCTCGCGCGAAAGCCGCACGCTGGGCATCATCGTCTCCGACATCGAGAATCCGTTCTTCCCGGAAGTGATCAAGAGCTTCGAGACGCGCGCGCGCGAGCTTGGGTATGACGCGATTCTCAGCGACACCAACTATGATCCGCGCAGAACGCGCGAGGCCGCCGAGCGAATGATGGAGCACAAAGTACGCGGCGTGGCGGTGATGACCTCGGAGATCAGCTTGCGCGTGATCCACGAACTGGCGCGGCGAAGAATTGCCGTGACCTTTCTCGATCTTGCTCCCGTGCGCAAATACGTCAGCAATCTGCGCATCGACTACCATTCCGGAATACAGCAGATCGTTGAGTACCTCCACAAACACGGACACCGGCGCATCGCCTTTGTCGCCGGAAGACCGCGACTGAGGTCCAACGTTGTGCGCTTGCAGTCCTACGAAAAGTGTATGAGGGCTTTAGGACTTGAGCCCGGGCCAGTGCTGCTGGGCGATTTGCGCTTCGAAGGCGGCTTGAGCGCCGGTCTGGCGATCGCACAGCTCAATCCCAGGCCCACGGCGGTGATGGCGGTGAACGATCTCACCGCCGTCGGAGTCATCAAGGGCCTGATGAACGCCGGCTGCCGCGTCCCAGAGGACATTTCGGTGACCGGCTTCGACAAGACGCGCCTCGCTGAATACAGCAACCCTTCGATTACTACGGTGGACATTCATCGCGACATGCTCGGCCAAATGGCCGCCGACGCACTGCACGAACTTTCCCGCTCCGCAAACCCTCAGGGACGCGAATACCAGATTACCGCCGAGCTGGTCCCCGGCAATTCCTCCGGGCCGGCCCCCATCGATCCTTAGGGTTTTGGATCGGCCCTGTCAGAGTGCTAGCATGCGAGCGGGTGGTGGCACGGCACTTCCGGATGGCGCGTCACAAAGACGAAAAGCACATTTCGCGTCGAACCTTCCTTCGGGGAATGCGCTGGGCTCCCATGCTTTTCGTTCCCGCGCCGATGCGCGCTCTGCCTTTCGGCGCGGGAATTGCTGCTTCTCCGCGAGCGATTCCCGCCTTTCCCTTCGCTGATTTTCGACTGACACCTCATTACCCCACGAAATCTCCTCTTGACGATGTTCTTCGCCTTGTTGCGACTGGCGCGGACGAGTTCGTTACCGAAAAATACGCGTTTGAAATCGCGCGGCTCCTCAACGATTGGAGCAGCGCTCTCAACACAGCTCCGCCCGCGCTCAGCGTGCTCGCAAATTTTCTTGACGTTTCGCTCGAAGCGACTCCCCTCGCACAGCCGCAAGAAAGCAGCGTGCGCTCGGGCGGCGGCATCGAGGTCACGCGCCGGCGCTTTACCGCTAATCCAACGAAGGGCCGCGAGCGGTTCCTCGATCAAGTGAAGGACTACCTCGCACCTTTCGCGCACGTAGAGACCGCGGAGTTCGAAATCACTGGCGTCAAAGAAGTTGCCAACTCCCCGCTCACCGTGCAAACCGAGATTCGCTACGACCTCGTCGGCACGCGCGCCGATGGCGCCCGCGAAGAGCGCATCGGAAATTGGTCGACGCGGTGGACTCGCGCCGATTCCAACGCATGGCGCGTGCTGCGTTGGGAGGCAACCTCAGAAACCGTGAGCCGCGCGCGCGGGCCGATTTTCGTCGACGTGACGGCGCAAGCCCTCGGCCAAACGGACTCGTACCGAAATCAGATGCTCCGCGGGGTCGACCACTGGCGGACCGTCCTCGACGGGGCTTGCGGCATCGACGTGTACGGCAACAACGGCCTCGCCGTGGGCGACGTCGACAACGACGGCTTCGACGACCTCTTCGTCTGCCAGCCGGCGGGACTCCCCAATCGCCTTTATCGCAATCGCGGCGACGGGACATTCGACGACGTCACTGAAAAAGCCGGCGTCGGCGTGCTCGACGCCACCGCGTGCGCGCTGTTTGCCGATTTCGAAAACAAAGGCGTACAGGATCTCCTTGTCGTTTGCGGAAGCGGCCCTCTTCTCTTTCTCAACGACGGCCGCGGAAACTTTTCGTTCAAACGCGACGCTTTTCAATTCGCGCGTCCGCCGCAAGGCACGTTCACCCACGCCGCCCTCGCGGACTACGATGGCGACGGCCGCCTCGACATCTATTTCTGTCTCTACAGCTACTATCTCGGCCTAGACCAGTATCACTACCCCGCTCCCTACTTTGACGCGCGCAACGGGCCGCCCAATTTTCTGCTGCACAACGAAGGCAACGCCACTTTCCGCGATCGCACGGAAGCAGCCGGGCTGAACGTTGACAACGACCGCTACAGCTTTGCTTGCGCCTGGGCCGACTACAACGCCGACGGCCACCCCGATCTGTACGTCGCCAACGATTTCGGCCGGAGCAATCTCTACCGCAATAATGGCGACGGGACCTTCACGTCTGTCTCAACGCACGCCGGCGTGGAAGATCCCGGCGCGGGCATGAGCGCGGCCTGGTTCGATTACGACAATGACGGCAACCAGGACGTGTACGTCTCTAATATGTGGTCGGCTGCGGGCATTCGAATTTCTGAGCAGGAACGCTTTCACCTGGGCGAACCTGAAGACGTTCGCGCCCTTTATCGCCGACACGCGCGCGGCAATTCGCTCTATCGGAATCTTGGGAATGGGAAATTTCAAAACGTCGGCGAGAAAGCCGGCGTTGAGATGGGGCGTTGGGCGTGGTCTTCCGATGCCTGGGATTTCGACCACGACGGGTATCTGGACCTCTACATCGCGAACGGGTACATTTCCGGGCCGGAACCTCCGCGCGGCGTCATCGGAGATATTTCCAGTTTCTTCTGGCGCCAGGTGGTCGGCAAATCTCCGCAGAATTCCCTTCCCTCGGCAAGATACGAGCAAGGTTGGAATGCTATTAACGAGCTGATCCGCTCGGACGCGACCTGGAACGGCTACGAGCGAAACGTTTTCTACGCCAACAATCGCGACGGCACATTTTCGGAAGTATCCGGCGCACTCGGATTGGATTTTCCCGACGATTGCCGCGCTTTTGCGCTCGCGGATCTGGACCACGATGGACGTCTCGAAATAATTCTCAAGAATCGCAACGCGCCACAAATTCGAGTCCTGCGCAACGCAATGAAAGAGCTCGGCCAGTCCGTCTCGTTCCGATTGCGCGGCACAAGAAGCAACCGCGACGCCATCGGCGCCTCGATCACCGTCCAAGCTGGAGCTCACCGTCAAACGAAATTCGTACTGGCAGGTTCCGGCTTTTTGTCGCAGCACAGCAAAGAGCTCTTTTTCGGTGTGGGCAAAACCGAGGGCGCTGTTCACGCGAGCATCCGCTGGCCCAGCGGCCTCATGCAAACCTTCGCGCGCGTCCCGGTGAATCGCCGCGTCGAGATTCAGGAGGGCTCGCAGGATTTTGCGGCGAAGTCCTTCGCGGCTTCACCGTCGGCTTATGCTCAACCGAGCGAACCCATCAAGCCCGAGGCCTTGCCGCCTTCGTCGGAAACGTGGCTCATCGAACCCCTGCACGCGCCGGACTTTTCTCTCCCGGATTTAGAGGGCCGAGCCGTGAACCTTGGGGCGCTTCGGGGAAGTCCGATGCTGTTGCATTTTTGGGCGGCGACAGCACCGGCGTGCGACGAACAATTGCGCCTGTTTCAACGCAGCCATGAAACTCTCGCGTCACACGGGCTCCGCATCATCGCAATCAACGTTGACGAGGACAACGATGCGGCGGCAGCGCGCTCCTTTGCCGCGAAAGAAAACCTATCCTTCCCTACCCTGCGGGCCACGCCAGAAATCGCGGGCATCTACAATATTCTTTATCGCTACCTGTTCGATCGCCGCCGCGATCTCGCCTTGCCAACTTCTTTCCTAATAGACCGCGAAGGAATGATTGTCAAGGTGTACCAGGGCGTCGTGACAGTCGGACGCCTAGTGGATGATCTGCAATCGCTCCTGCGGACTCCGGAGGCACGAACGCGCAACGCGCTGCCCTTCGCGGGAGCGCTCTACGAAAAGGGCGCGTTCCGGCGCAACGACTTCACCTACGGCGTGGCGTTGTTCCAGCGCGGCTATCTCGACCAAGCTGCGGCATCCTTCCAACAAGTCATCGCTGCCAAGCCGAACGAGCCCGAGGCTTATTACAACCTGGGCACGCTTTACCTTCACAAGAACGCTTTCACGGAGGCGCGCCAATATCTCGAGCGAACCGTCAAGCTGCGCCCGAACTATCCGGAAGCTTGGAACAATCTCGGAATGATTGCGGCGCAGCAAGGGCAGTCCGACGATGCCATCCGCAATTTCAAACAATCGCTGCTCCTGCGGCCCGACTACGCCATCGCGTTGCTAAATCTCGGGAACGTCTACCGCCGCCAAGGAAATTTCAGTGAAGCGGAAAAGCTCCTCAAGCGCGCGCTCGAACTCGAACCGGAAAATCCGGAAGTCCACTACAACCTCGGCATGCTCTACGCGCGCCAAAAGCAGCTACCACTCGCGTCGGAATACCTGCAGCGTGCGATCAGCCTGCGCCCCGATTATCCAGACGCGCTCAACAATCTCGGCGTATTTTTTGTGCGCGAGGAGCGATATCCCGAAGCCGAAGAAAAATTCAAGGCTTGCATCCGTGTGGCGCCGAACTTTGACCAGGCCTATCTCAATCTTGCGCGCCTCTACGTGATCCTCAAAGAAAAAGACAAAGCGCGAGAGGTGCTGCAAGCCCTGCTGCAACAGCAGCCACAGCACAAGATGGCTCAGCAGGCGCTGGAGATGCTAAATTGAGTTTTCGACAATAATCAGCGCGCAGATGGAGGAGTTGTCGGCGATGGCTTTTGATTCCGCATTGCAACGAAAACTCGCGAGCGTCGCGTCGTGGGTAATTCTTGCGCTATCGATGATTTCCTCTTGCGCTGCAGCACACGCTGCGCAGCAACCGGCCGCAAAGCGGAGCGCTCCTAAGCAACTCGCAAAGGCGGTGTCGCCGCTCCTCGCCGAAGCGGAAGGGCTGCTCCGCGAAGGCCGCATAGCCGAGGCCAAAACAAAAATCCGGGAAGAGCTGCAACGAAATCCCGCGAACGCCGAAGGCTACAATCTGCTTGGGGTTATATACGTTAGCGAAAAAGATTATGCCGGCGCCCTCGAAGCTTTCCAGCAAGCCGTCAAGCTTGAGCCCAACTCCACTCGCACGCGCAACAGCATCGGCAATGTGTACGTCGCGCAGGGAAAGCTCGACCTTGCCGAGCAGGAGTTCCGGAGCGTCCTTCGTCTCGCGCCAGCGAACCGCGACGCGAACTACAACCTCGGCCTGGTGCTCTTGGCGCAGGGCTCGCCAGCCAAGGCAATCATTCATTTTCAGCGCGTGCGGCCCGCGAATCTCGAAGCCCGATTCAACCTGACGCGCGCATACCTTCAGGCCGGCAGGACCGCCGAAGGCTTGAAGTCGGCGACGGAGCTCTCCAACGAAAACAAGGACGACGTGCAGCTTCATTTCACGCTGGGCGTTTTGCTGGCTTCGGAAAAACAGTATCGCGCCGCGCAGCGCGAACTCGAACAAGCCAACGCGCTGCAGCCGGAAACGCTGGAGATTCTCTACAACTTGGGCCAGGCCTATCTACGCACCGGTGAATACGCCAAGGCCGAATTGGCGTTGAACCGCGCGCTGAAGCTGAAGCCGGATTCGCCGGACACGCTTTACCAGCTGGCGCAGGTTTATGCCGACCAGAAAAAGGCGGTCGACGCTTTGGATCTCCTTGTACGCGCGCACAAGCTGGCCCCGCAAAATGCCGACATCATTTTCCTCTTGGCGCGTGTCAGCATGAGCCAGAATTATTTCGAAGACGCCATTCCACTGCTCGAATCTGGTTTGCAAGTCGCTCCGAAGCGCGCCGACCTCCACGCCGCCCTCGGCGAAAGCTATTTCATGTCCGGCAAAGCGGAGAAAGCCATTGAGGAGTTCAAGGCGCTGATTGCGCTGGACCCCTCGGCTCGCTCGTACGCATTCATGGGCCTCTCGTACCGTCATCTCGGGCGCTTCGACGAAGCGAAAAAATATTTCCAGCAAGGACTGAACCTCGATCGTCGCAACGCTTCCTGCCTTTTCAACATGGGCTACATCGAAGAGCGGCAAGGAAATCACGCCGCGGCCGAAACCTTTTTTCAGGAGGCGCTGAAGTCCAACCCTGATTTTTCCGAGGCTCTGCTGGAGCTGGCGAACCTGCGCGTGGCCAGCAAGAAACTCGAAGAGGCCGCGGAGTTACTGCGCCGATACGTAAAAGTAAGCCGCGACCCCGCCTCCGGCTACTACAAGCTCGCCATGGTCGAGCGCAGCCTGCACCAAACGGAAGCGGCGCAGCGCGATTTGAATGTCTTTCAAACACTCTCAAAGGACGCCTCCACTGGCCCCTATCCCTACCAGCACCTTTTCGATTATCTCGACAACCGCTCGACTCTAACCGCGCGCGAGCGCACGCAACTCGACTTGACGCAACTGACCGAGCAAGTCCAAAAACATCCCGACCAGCCGCAAGATCTCTACCTGCTTGCCGAAACGTACCTGAAACTTGGGAAAACGGAAGACGCCCGCAAGACCATCGCACAGCTCGACCAGCTTAGCGCCAACGATTACCGCACCCAGACGGGAATCGGCGTTCTGCTCGCCCGCTATCGCTTGTACGACGAAGCCATCCAGCATTTTCAGTCGGCGCTGCGCGCGAACCCTGATTCGGACGATGTGAAGTTTGACCTCGCCGACGCCTATTTCCGCAAAGGCCTCTACTCGCAAGCACTCGAAGCCGTGCAGCAAGTTTCCGTTGCAGGTCAGCAGGACGATGCCTACCTCGCTTTGCTCGGAGACATCCAAGCCCATCTCGGCGACACTGCGCGCGCTACCGAGATTTTCCGCGACGCCATTCGCCGCAACCCCGATAACGATCAGTATTATCTTTCGCTCACTTTGGTACAGTTGCGCAGCAACGATGTGCGCGGCGCATCGGAAACTTTGCAGCAAGGTTCGGCGCGCGTCCCCGGCTCCGGGAAAATTCTGTGGGGCTTGGGCCTCATCTCTGTCCTGGAAGGCAACACGGCGCAAGCTGCCGACCGCCTCGAACGCGCCGTGGAACTATTGCCGGAATGGGCCGGCAGCTATTCCATGCTCGGCGTTTTCTACTACCAAACCGGACAGATCGAAAAAGCCCGCGAAGTCCTCAACCGCTTCAAGGGCAGCAACGCCGCCGGCGCCCTCGACGTAAACCGCATCGAAGAAGCCCTCTCCCGCGCCCCCGCGCAATCCGCCTCCGCACGCGAACCCATGCCGATGGTGGCGCGCCAGCAATTACTCCAGCTCGCGTTATCGCTCGCCGAGAGGACACTCTAACTCCGACTCAGCTTTTTCGTTGTGGCATAATATGCCCGCAAGGGCCTGAGACTTCGGGGAAACCATGCAGACAGAAGTGACGCCCACGCCAAGGACTCTTACGCGGCGCTACTACACCGACCCACAGGTTTTCAGTGACGAGATCGACCGCTTTATGCGCAGACGTGGGTGTATGCAGGCCGCGAAAGCGAAATTCCGCGTCACGGCGACTACGTTCTGCCTGAGATTGCCGGCGAGAGCATCATTGTCACGCGGGATTCGAGCGGCCGCGTTCAGGCTTTTTTCAATGTTTGCCGCCACCGCGGCACGCGCATCTGCGCAGCCTCGGAAGGTCACTTCGAAGGCCGCATCCAATGCCCTTACCACGGCTGGACGTACGCGCTCGATGGACGGCTCTTGGGCGCAACACACATGCAGGAGGCGAATTTTTGTCGCGAGGACTATCCGCTTAACCGCGTGCACGCGGATTTGTGGGACGGCCATTTTTTCTTAAATCTGAGCGCCAACCCCGAGCCACTCATGGATCAGTTGGCCTCGCTGCCGCGGAAATTTGCCCCCTGGTGCATGCAAGATCTGCGCCTGCAAAAACGCATCGTCTACTACTCTCACGCGATGAACCTGCGCCCTCTTTGGTATGGACGACCACCTGAAGTGAAGCTTACCACGCCGGTGGCAGTATTCACCTTATTACTGAACCGTTAAAGAAATGAAGTGCTCCACCGATATAAAAACGAGAAGAGCTGGAGGCACTTTACAACCCTTGACAATGACCGATTTCCCGATAGACTCCCCGGTCGGCGAGCGCACGCAGTTCTCCTGCCCTCGCCATTAAGCGAGCAAGTCCGGTTTGTCCCAGCCGCGACTCAGATCCGAGTGGTTGTGTGTTCATAGCGATGGAAAAAGGGGTGGATGATCCATGAAACGTTACCTCGAAATGATTATTGCTTTCCTGCTATTGTTCGCCGTCGTCGGTGTACGTGCACAAGATTCCCAAAATTCAGATGAAGCGGTCGGCCAAAAAAGAGACAAAGCGGTCAACAAATTGTACGTGGTGCAAATGAGCAAAGCACCGGCGGTGGACTATAGGGGCGACGTGCCGGGGCTGAGGGCCACGAAACCAGCCGCTGGACAAAAGTTCACTCGCGCCAATCCAGATGTCGATGCTTATGCGGCACACCTGGACGGCGATCACGACCGGGCGGTGAGGGCAGCGGGGGGACGGAAAGTCTATGATTACCACTATACGTTCAACGGTTTTGCGGCGGAGTTGACGCCGGCTCAGGCAGAAGCTCTGAAGAGTCAGCCGGGCGTTGTCTCGGTTGTGAAGGACGAACTGCAGTTCGCGGACACGTCTTCAACCCCAACGTTCTTGGGCCTGGACACGCCGGGCACGGGCCTGTGGGCTCAGCTCGGAGGTTTCAGCCACGCGGGCGAGGACATCATCATCGGCGTAGTGGATTCGGGTGTCTGGCCGGAGGGACTGAGCGTCTCGGATCGTCCGGGCGACAATTACGGCCAAGGTCAGCACAACTTGAACTGGCAGGGACAGTGCAATGCTGGAGAGCAGTTCCCGCAATCAAAGTGCAATGAGAAGCTGATCGGTGCCGCCTGGTTCAACGCCGCGTGGGGCGGTGATGCGGCGCTCAAGGCTCTGCGGCCCTGGGAGTTCATGTCCGCACGCGACTACAACGGCCACGGTTCGCATACGTCGTCTACGGCCGGCGGCAATCATGGCGTGCAGGGCACCGGAGCGGCGGCGGTATTTGGTCCGATGAGCGGCATGGCTCCGCGAGCGCGCATCGCGATGTATAAGGCATTGTGGTCCACAAAAGATGCCTCCACGGCGAGCGGTTTTACGTCGGACTTGGTGGCGGCAATCGATCAAGCTGTTGCCGACGGGGTAGATGTAATCAACTATTCGATCAGTGGAACGCTGACGAACTTTCTTGATCCGGCGGAGATTGCGTTTTTGAACGCCGCCAATGCGGGAGTTTTTGTGGCGGCGTCAGCGGGCAACAGCGGCCCGACTAGCGCGACGGTGGCACACCCTAGTCCGTGGATCACGACGGTTGCAGCCGGTACACACAATCGCGACGGTAGAGGCTCTGTAAATCTGGGAGGCACCACGTTCAACGGCGCTTCTCTGGCAAATGCGGTGGGACCGGTGGCGTTGATCGACGCAACCGCGGCGGGATTGGCGGGAGCGGATACTACTGCGGTGAGGCTGTGTTTCGCTGCGATTGACAACCTGGTCGGTGCCAGTCAGACACCCACACCGGTACTGGATCCGGCTAAAGTCGCCGGGAAGATCGTTGTCTGCGACCGCGGCGTAAATGCCCGGGTCAACAAGAGCCTTGCCGTCAAAGAAGCGGGAGGGGCGGGCATGATACTCCTGAACGTCACGCCGAACTCGCTCAACGCGGACTTCCATTTCGTTCCCACGGTGCATCTGGCGGATACCGACCGCGCGGCCGTGAAGGCATACGCGGCGACCGCCGGCCCCACGGGGACGATCAATAAGGCGCAACTTGTATTCAACGTTCCCGCGCCGTTTACCGCGTCTTTTTCCTCACGCGGGCCGCTGCGCGCGGGTAATGGCAACCTGCTGAAGCCGGACGTGATCGCTCCGGGGCAGGACATCGTGGCGGCTGTGGCGCCTCCGGGAAATGCCGGTCAACTGTTCAACGTGTACAGCGGCACGTCAATGTCGAGCCCGCACGTGGCTGGACTGGCGGCGCTGATCAAGCAGCGGCATCCGGACTGGACGCCGATGATGATCAAGTCAGCGCTGATGACAACTGGCACGGACATCCTCGACGGACCGAACACAAATCCGTTGGTGATCTTCCGTCAGGGAGCAGGACACGTTGCGCCAAACAGCGCTGCTGATCCGGGGCTGGTCTACGATTCCAACCTGAACGATTGGCTGGCATTCCTGTGCGGCACGACCACAGGCGTGAACCCGGCGACTTGTAATGCGCTCTCGGGCGCCGGCTACACCCTGGACCCGAGTGGCTTGAATGGAGCCTCCATTGCGATTGGGGCAATGCCAGGCATCCAGACGGTAACGCGCCGAGTAACCAATGTGGGGCAGCAAAACGCAACCTATACCGCTGCCGTCGGCGGCATGGCCGGCTTCAACATGAACGTCAGCCCTTCCTCTCTGACCTTGAACCCGGGACAAACGAAAACCTTCAACGTGACCTTCACCAGGACAACGGCAGCGTTGAATGCGTACACCGGCGGTCAGCTGAGCTGGACCGACGGCACGCACAACGTCCGCAGCCCACTCGTGGTGCGGCCAGTAGCCCTGGCGGCTCCGGCGGAGGTGTCCGGTACAGGTGGGGCGATCAACTACAACGTGAAGTTCGGGTATGACGGAGCGTTCGCGGCGGCAGCCCGAGGTCTGATTCCTGCCGCGACCGCGAACAGTAGCGTCAATCAAGATCCTGGGCAGTCGTTCGCGCCCGGGGGAACTGGCGTCACGGCGATTCCGGTTACCATTCAAGCCGGAACCACGTACGCGCGGTTCTCATTGTTTGATGCCAATGTCACACCCGCGAGCGACCTGGACCTGTATGTTTACAAAGGGGCAGTGCGGGTTGGCGCCAGCGCCGGCGGCACAGCAAACGAAGAAGTCGACCTGCTCAACCCGGCAGCGGGCACAGACTATATAGTCTACGTGCACGGCTTTAACACCCCGGGTGGAGTGGCAAACTTCACGCTGTTTTCCTGGCTGCTGGGCTCGGCCAATGCGGGGAACATGACGGTCGGCGCTCCCAGTACAGCAGTTCTCGGCGGCTCAGGTGCTATTCAGCTCGGCTTCAACGGTTTGGCTCCTGCAACTAAGTACTTAGGGTCGGTCGCATACTCCGGCAACGTTACAGGCTTTCCGAACCCGACCGTAGTCCGCGTGGACACGCCGTAGGCCTTCCGCTCGCAGGGAATAGCGAGTCCTAGAGCCAGATCAACGGGCGCGGTCGCGGAAGCGGTCGCGCCCGATCTTTGCGTGTGCGAAACCTCCGTCCCGAAAGACGAATGGCAACCTTTTCTGCTGCTCTCCGATTTTTTGACAGGAGACCTCATGAAAATGGATAGTGGTTGCACGCCGATGCCTTTAATGTCCTGCAGGTCAGTGCTATCAGCATTCATCGAAGCTTTCGCTAACGGATTACTTTTGTGCGGAAAGTCGGCAACTCAGGAGCTAAACCGCTCAGGAACGCGAAACTTCCCGTTGAGCACCTTCAGCCCCGGCGCTAGAATGCGTAATCTGATCGGAATACTCTAGAAATCTGTGAGCCAACGTGCTCGTATGGAAAGAATGTTGTCTACACACTCCGGGGCAGCGGGAACAAATTGAAAATAGTTAGAGGACCCGTTCTTGGCCTCGGAATCAAACTCGGCGCAATTCTTGCGCTGACAACTGTACTGGGCACGGCCACGCATTTGCTCCTATTCGCTGGCCAAGCTCCAAAGCCGCAGCAAGCTGCCATCCCCGTCCGATATACAGATGTTCGCAAAGAGGCGGGAATCACATTCCTTCAGGACGCCACGCAAAGCGAAGAAAAATACTATCTGGAGACAATGGGCACTGGCGTGGGCTGGCTCGACTACGACCAGGACGGCTTGATCGATGTGTTCTTCGTCCAATCAGCCGCCACGGACATTTACAAGCCCCCGCGCCCTTTGCGCTCCGCGCTGTACCACAACAATGGCGACGGCACATTCACCGATGTCACCGAAAAAGCCGGCGTTGGCGGCGAAGGACATTACGGCCAGGGCGTGGCCGTCGGCGATTACGACAATGATGGCTATCCCGATCTCTATGTCACCGGCTATAGCCGCGCCATCCTTTATCACAACAATCATGACGGCACTTTCACCGACGTCACCGCCAAGGCCGGTGTAGCCGACGAAGGCGGATGGTCCACCAGCGCGGGATGGTTTGACTACGACAAAGACGGCTGGCTCGATCTCGTAGTCACCAATTACATTGAGTGGAGCCCGAAAAATAATCTTTGGTGCGGCGAACATCGTCCCGGTTACCGTTCCTACTGCCATCCCGGAAATTACAAAGGCCAGAAAACCAAGCTGTATCACAACAATCATGACGGCACGTTCACCGATGTGAGCGACGCCTCAGGAGTTGGCAAACCCGAATCCAAAGGCATGGGCGTGGTCCTCGCCGACTTCAACAATGACGGCTGGCCGGATATCGCCATCGCCAACGATTCGTGGCCGAATTTTCTCTTCCTCAACAAGCACGACGGCACGTTTCAGGATGTCTCGCTCGTTTCGGGAATCGCTGCGAGCGAGGATGGCCGCTACGAAGCGGGCATGGGCATCGACGCCGCGGACGTCGACGGTGACGGCTGGCAGGACGTCTACATCACGCACCTCGATTTCGAATTGAATCGTCTCTATCACAATAATCAGAACGGAACGTTCGACGACTACACCTATCGCTCCGGCATCGGCAACAAAGCGATCTTGCTGAGCGGCGTCTCGATGAAGTTTTTGGACTACGACAACGACGGCTGGCCCGACGTCCTGCAACTGAATGGCGCCATGCTGGACAATGTGCAGCTCTATCACGGCGAAGTCTCTTACAAGGAGCCTCTGCTGATGTTCCGCAACCTAGGCAAAGGCCAGTTCGAAAAGGTATCGGATTCGCTGGGTCCAGACTTCATGCGCCCCATCGCTGGCCGCGGCCTGGCCACCGCCGATTACGATAACGACGGAGACATCGATATCGCCACTAACAATCGCGGCGATTATCCATCGCTGCTGCGCAACGATGGCGGCAACGCCAATCACTGGCTGGAGATTCTGCTCATCGGAACAAAATCCAATCGCGACGGCGTCGGCGCTTCGCTAAAGCTGACCTCCGAAGGGATTTCGCGTGTCGAGCAGGCGAAAGGCGGCATGAGCTATATGTCCGCAAGCGACCCGCGCATTTTCTTTGGGCTTGGCAAGCGCACAAAAATCGATTCATTGGAAATTACCTGGCCGAGCGGTTTAGAGGAAAAACTAACCAACGTGCCCATCGATAAAATCATCGCGGTAAAGGAAGGCGCGGGAATCGTGCCGCGCAAGTTCCCCAAAATTCCGCCGAAGACGGCGAGCCGATGAAATTACCGCGTCGAAGTTTTCTCGGCTCCTCCGCACTCGTTCTCGGCAGCACACTGCTGGACGCCCTCGCTACTCCTCTTTGGAAATGGAAACGCAGCGCCCAGCTCGAAGCGGCGACCGTTTCGAATCCAACAGCAGCGTCGCCGGTCACTTTCGTGGACGTAGCAAAAGAAGCCGGGCTGAATTCTCCAAACGTTTGGGGCGGTGTCGATCACAAGCGCTACATCATCGAAGCCAAAGGCAGCGGCCTCGCGTTTTTTGATTACGATCAAGACGGCTGGCTCGATATTTATTTGACCAACGGAACGCGCCTCGACGCCAAGTGGCCGGAAGGAAAAGCGCCGACTTCGCATCTCTACAAAAATAATCGCGACGGCACATTTACCGACGTGACCGAGAAATCCGGACTCGCGCACACCGGCTGGCAGACCGGCGTATGCGTCGGAGATTACGACAACGACGGCTGGGACGATCTCTTCTGCTGCTTCTGGGGCCACAACATTTTATTTCACAACAATGGCAACGGCACCTTCACGGATGTGACGCGTAAGGCCGGCGTGTACGACGAACAATTCCGCTGGGGTGCAGGCTGCACATTTCTCGATTACGATCGCGACGGTCATCTCGATCTGTTCGTCTGCAATTACATTCGCCTTGATCCGGAAAAAGCTCCTTCTCCCACGGATCCTCTCTGCCAGTGGAAAGGAATTCCGGTGATGTGCGGGCCGCGCGGAATGCCTGGTGATACCAACGTTCTTTATCACAACAACGGCGACGGAACCTTCACTGACGTTTCTGAAAAATCCGGCATTCTCAAGCCGGGGCCGAAATATTCCATCACTGCTGTGTCGTACGATTTCGACAACGACGGCTGGCCCGATATTTATGTCGCCGTGGATTCGCAGCCGAGCATTTTATTTCGCAACAATCATGACGGCACGTTCACAGATGTTGCGGTGATCGCCGGCGTGGCGTACAGCGAAAACGGACACGAGCAAGCCGGCATGGGCATCGGCGTTGCCGATTACGATTGCGACGGCTGGTTCGATATTTTCAAAACTAATTTTGCCGACGACACTTGCAATCTTTACCACAACAACGGCGACGGAACTTTCAGCGACGTTACATTTGCGTCGGGCATCGGAATCAACAATCAATACGTCGCATGGGGCTGCGGCTTCCTCGATTACGACAACGACGGCTGGCCGGACATTATGCAAATCAACGGGCACGTGTATCCCGAAATTGACGGCCAAAATATCGGCCAAACCTTTAAGAATCCGCGGCTCGTGTACAAAAATCTCGGCAAGGGCCAGTTCAAAGATGTTTCCGCCGAGATGGGGCCGGGCATCACCGCGCGCTTTTCCAGCCGCGGAGCTGCGTTTGGCGACTACGACAACGACGGCGACATCGACGCGCTGATTCTAAATATGAATGACCTTCCTTCCCTGCTGCGCAACGATGGCGGCAACAAGCAAAACTGGATCAAGATTAAATTGATTGGCACGAAGTGCAATCGCACTGCGATTGGGGCGCGTGTGCGCGTAGTTACCGGCACGCACGCGCAGATGGATGAAGTGCATAGCGGATCGAGCGTGATGTCGCAGAGCGATTTGCGGCTGCACTTCGGCGTCGGAAAAGCGCAGACGATTGATGTGATCGAAGTGAAATGGCCAACGACGCAAAAAGTCGAGCGGTTCACGGCCGTGAAGGCCAATCAAATTCTCACCATTCGCGAAGGCAGCGGCATTGTTTCTTTGGCTGCGCCCAAATTGAAGTGACCTCTTAGTCCTCGCCGTTTTCATCTTTGCTTCTCAGGGCTCGGGGCAGAGGCTTGCGGCTGATCCTTCAGGATAATCAGGAATTGGCGGATTTCGCGGCGCTGCTGTTCGACTGCGGCGGTTTCTGTTTTGTCCGCTTGCCTGTAGAGTTGCAATTCCTGCTCTGACTTCTCTTGCTCGCCGGTTCGTCTATATGCTAGCGCGAGGCGGTAATGGGCTTCCCCGGATTGTGGATTTACTTGGATAGCTTTTTTGTACATGTCGATAGCCTGCGCGACATTGGCGCGCGCGGCATGGACCATACCTAATTGCACGTAGGCTTCATCGAGCTTTGGGTCGGCAGCGATGGATTCTCGCAGAAGCGTTTCGGTTTTCTGCAGGTATTGGGGATTCTCGTTTTGTTGCGCGCGTTTCCAAAGCGACACGGCAAAGTAATAATTTGCGAGTGCGTTTCCTGGTTGGTCGTGCGCGAAGCGCGCGAGCTTTTCCGCGGCGCAGGGCAGCGGGTCTGGCGCGGCCTTTTCCATTTTGCCGAGGAAAAGATAGGGAGTGGGATCAGCGGGTTGCAAATCGGAGGCTTCGCAGAGGCGACGCGCGGCATTGGCGTATTCGCCGCCGGCATAAAGAGCGGCGCCGAGGCCGGCAAGCATTCGCGCGGATTTGGGGTGCGCGGCGGCTCCTTTGGTGAAAACTTCCGCGGCGGGTTTGATGGCTCGGTGGAGGAGCAGCTCCGTGCCCCAGGCGAAATAGTTTTGCTCGCTAGGATTCAGGCGAACGGCTTGTTCGTATTCGCGGACGGCGGCGAGAGGATCGCCGGAAGCTTCGGCGCGATCGCCTGCCAAACGATGCGAGTCTGCCGCGCGCGCTGACTCGGATGCGCTTGGGGAGGCTTCGCCCGTCTCGGCAGATTTCAGCGTGGCGGTTTCCTTGGCGAGCGATTCGCTGGTGCGCAATTTCGTGTCGGAGCCATGCCCGCCAACGTTGGTCCAGTCGGTGACGCCGGCTACGGTGAAGCTGGGCTTGTCGTCGAATTCCATTGCTGCGGAGGTTGAGCCGGACTTCGTGGTCGCGGGAGGCGGCGAGTGGTTTGCTTGCGGCGTTTCCAGGACCAAGTCGACTTGTTTTCTTTCTCCCAGGGAGAGAAGCAGCGATGCAGAAGCAGGCGCGCGCATTCCGGCTTTTTCTGCTCTGACGGTGTAGGTGCCAGGGCGCAGAGCCAAAAAAGAGAAGGTGCCGTCGGCTTTCGTTTTCGTCTCGACGGAAGCCGCAGTGGCTTTTTCTTCAAAGAAGACGGAGGCGTCTGCGACGGGATTGCCGGGGGAGTCGCGCACGGTACCGGACACGGTGATCACCGGGCGCGTCTCGGCTGCGGGAGTCTGCCCGAGGGTTTTCACCGCTGCCAGGATCAGGAGCAGAATGCCAGCCGCGCAGCGCAGCATCCGCGTGCGATGCATTTGCAAGTGGCTCATCGGTGGCATTTTACGCTCGCGATGGCGCCTTGCAAGGAGGGTTTGGTGATGGGCTCGGGGGTACACCCCCGTGATGACGGGAAGTATGCGCAATCGAGCGAGGACACAGGGGATAGAGGCGCCACGTGGTGCATATGACGGCGGAAGCAAAGCTTCGCGCAGAAGTGTTGGGAGTACCCTCTCCCCCGGTGCTTTCGTAAGTGCGGATTCTAAAGCAGTTACAAGAGGGGTGTCTGTAAGTGGGATTCTAAAGGACTTATTTGCACAAAAATAGTGCAAAACACGAGGATCCACGGAAGTGCGGAATCTAAAGGGGTTACGGGCGCTACATGGCGGGTTTGTTCGAGATAACACGGGAAAGGGTAACACGGATCTGGACGTATGTCAACAGTAAACTTATAAGTGCAACGGTATGAATGCCGTGCGAGGAGAATTTAAGAACTGCACACTTGCAAATATGAAAAAAGTGCGGCACCCAGCAAAAAAGCGAAGACCCACGTGTAACCTCGACACGTGGGGCACCCAAATTCATCTTCCGAGCTTATGTCTGGGCCACCCGCCAATTCAGGGCGATGAAGGAACGAATTTGGTTACTTCGACTCTATTGAGAATCCACGAGTAATACGGCTTACCACTGCCACCATTTTCCGACGGGAACTGTTCCTGCAGGAAGGCGGAGTACCACCCGCTTGTTGGGATGTTCCACACGGGCGCAACGAGATGATTGAATGCGTTGCGCTGGGCCGGTTGGTGCAAGGGCTCCATACCCGGAATTGTGATTTGGAAATCGAACGTTGGTTGACCGGGACCGACGTAGACGACAAAGTCCACCAGATAGAGATTTCCGGGGTCGGCCTGGAAGTCGACCTGCACAGTTTTTGCATTGAAGGCAGCAGTGTCGCCGCCGTCGTCAGGAAACTTGCCGTAAGCCGCGTAGAAGGGGTTGGTATATTTCGGCCAGCTAAGGATCAATTCACCGAGGGGATCGATGATGTGGATCGTGGAGAGCGTGAGAAACGGCGTAGGCGCAGTGACTAGGTTTGGGATTCCGGGAATCCCCTGCAGGATGCTGATCTTTTCCTCTTTGGAGAGAGGACGGAAAGCTGGCATGTCTTTAGGCCGTTGCGGGCGTTGCGCGGGAGAGGGTGTGCCTTTGACAGCGAACACCACGACATTGGGCTTTTTTCCCACTTGCGCCTCGGAGGTGGGGAGCTTGGACCGCTGGCTCGGCTCAGTTGCTTGGGCGAATAGATTGCCGGGAGACTTGATTTGCGGCGGCTGCTGCGGAGTTAAGGAAAAGAGAAACGTCAACAGCACAGCTACAATCACTCTGGCCATTGTTGCACCTCATACGTGGGAGATTTTGCGCGACCGGGCCTTGGTGTTTGCAGGAATTCTGCGCTTGGTCAGCCCTCAATGCAAGGTCGCTTACTGAATCAGGAAACCTGGCACCGGGAGTTCTTGGTGAACTCCCGTCGAGGGTCCCAAAATCTGGGACGGGATGCGAAAGGCGCGCTGCGGATCGAGATGGCAGGGACGAAAAGCGCCCGACCCAACGGGAGAAGAGACCGAAGAGAAGAGGAAGAGAGATTCCTCTCTACGCAGGACGACCTTCACAGGAAGTGAAGGGGAAGAAAGAGTCGTCCTGCTCCGTTCGGAATGACGGGTGGTGCGTGGGGCGTTATGTCGGAGCTGAAGCTCCGACCCCAAAGGATAAGATGGCGAGATTAACTCGCCGCTACGAAGACCGGCGCGCTCGAAGCCGTCGCGCTGGGCACCGCATGCTGTGCCCCTACAAGGAGGGGTCGGAGCTCGCTTAGGCGGACAGCCGGAAATGGCTGTCCCATTTATTGGGCTGATGGTTACTGCTTGCCGACGGCGGAAGGGTCGAATGCCTTGTAGCCAGCAGGAATGATGAACAGTGCAGGGTCGGGAGCACCTTCCTTGATGTTGGAGAGCTCCATCATAGTGCCGTCGCTTCCCTGGAATTTCACTGGGAAGTGGAGTTTTTGGTCGAGCCACGTCGTGCTCTTTTTGGAATTTTTATCCGTGATCTCCCATTTGTCGCAACTGCGGCCGTTCACGGTCTCCGTGCCAAGCTTCTTGCAGGTCTTCTCGGGATCATTGGCGCAGGGATCGCTGCCGCCCTTGAAGTGAAGCATGTCGCGCAGCTCCGGGCTCTGTTGGTTGTCTCCACGGAACTCCATGTACATCTGTTGCTGAGGGATGAGCATGTAAATGGTTTGAGTGGCTGTATCGGCAATCATGCTCATAGCTCCGCCAGCGGGACCTTGCTGCGGCATGGAGGTTATATCCAACCGCATTTTTGGCATGGCGACGTACCACTTGCCGGCCATTTTCTGGGCCTGGGGAGTGGTGGTCACAAAATCGGCCGAAAACGGCTGCGGCGTTTGCGCATAAAGTTGCGTCATTCCGAGAAGCAATAGGACTGCAAGGACGAGCGCGAAATGGGTTCTGTGCGGCACGTTTATTCTCCTGAAGCGAGAGATTGTAACTGTATATATCATCTCCGAGGCCTGGCTTGCACTGTGTTTACGCGGATGTCACGCGCGATGACAATCAGGTGGAACCTTTACGGGCGAGATTGCGGCGATTCGGGTGCTGCCTTCTCATCGCGAATTGGCGGGAATGGAAAAGACAAATTCAGGCGGCCGCAGCGCTGTGCTCTGCTCTTTGTGGCAGCAAATTCGGCCGAAGGTTCGGCGGTCACGCCCAGCGTAATAATCTCCGGTCAGAGTATCGTCATCGGACAGTCTCAACATGGCGGTGCCGTAGTGCATGTGCATGGTCCTCATCGCGTTGGCTAGCGGCTGGTTCTGGTATTGGTAGGTCAACGAGAGGCCGTCGGGGTCGTCCACTTGAATGACGGCGGTACAACTGCGCGAGATGGACGTTTTCGTCGTAAGGAAGACAGCGATTTGCGTCCAGCTCTGAAAAATATTGATCATCAGATCGTGGTGCTTCACATGGCCGTCAAAAGAGGTGATGAGGTAACCGCGCCAGCGTCCAGCGAGGTTCGGGACGCGGACCAATCCCAACTTGCGCACAAAGCGGTTGCGCCAGAGGTTCCTATCAAACAGAGCGTAGAGCGCACCGTAAAAACCCAAGGTGGAGGGAGCATCCAGCCACCACGGCAGGGAGAGGTGCATGACGGCGAGAATCCTCGAGGACAGCCAGGCCAAAGCAATCGCAAGAGACGCGAGCAAGAGAGGAACGGCTCTCCTTTCACCCGAGTCCGTGCTGTAGCCATGCATGCTTCACCTGCTCGACTCATCCGAGCCGAACAGGCCTTTGTGGGCCTGCTGGGTCGCGCCTCGCACCCGCAATTGCCGCAGGGAAGCACCAGAGAGAACATCCAACTTCGCTAGTGAGGTCCGTCCCCCAGGAGAGAAGCCGTTGGTACGACCAGGCGCGAGCAACTGCTAGGCGTTAGCGCCTTTACACCTAATTAGAGTACTAACTCTCAAAAAAAGGTTGGATGGTGCATTCTGCCGGCTGCGGAGCGTTTTGTAAACTCTCGTAGATCGCGCAGGCAGATGCGCAAGTTTGAACCGAAGCTGTAGCTTGGCCGCGGGGTTGTTGAGGTATAGGATGGCGGACGTTTGTTGTGGAGGGCATGATGGCTCGGAAAAGCAGACTGACGCGGGTGGCAGTTGGAATCGGGACGGCGATTGGGAAGGCGGATCGGAAGGCGCATCAGGTGGCCAGGGCGGGGTTGGCGGCCAAACAGGAGCTGGAAGATATTGCCAAGCAGGTGGAGGGTTTGAAGCGGCAGTTGCAGAAGACCACGAAGCGGCTGAAGAAGGCCCTGAGCTAGAAGAGCGGCTGGGGCGCTTTGGAAGAAAGGGCTCGCCTGGAATGCGCGCAAAGGGCTAGACACTTCCCCGTGGCCCGGGCCGGGGTGAACCTCCTGCGCACGCTCGGGCACGGTCGAGGAGGAGGTGGCGTTCGCGTGCATTGCGGGTGAGGGCGGCGGCGCGCTCGAATTCGGCGCGGGCCTCGGCGAAGCGAGCAAGTTTGAAAAGAAAGTCGCCGCGGACGCTGGGCAAGAGGTGGTAGGCCTTGAGAGAGGGCTCCGAGGCGAGCGTGTCGATGAGTTCGAGGCCCGCTGCCGGGCCGAAGGCCATGGCGACTGCTACGGCACGATTGAGCTCGACAACGGGAGAGGGGGCGATTTTGGCGAGCTCCGCGTAGAGCGCGACGATGCGCGCCCAGTCCGTTTCCTTTGAGGTGAGGGCTCGCGCATGACAGGCGGCGATCGCAGCCTGGAGTGCGTACGGGCCACTGCTGCCGCCGAGGTTCCCGGCACGGTCGAGCGCGGCGAGGCCACGATGGATGAGGAGCTGGTCCCAGAGCGCGCGGTTTTGGTCGAGCAGCAGGATGGGCTCGCCCGACGGACCAATTCGCGCGTGTGAGCGCGACGCCTGGATCTCCATGAGCGCGACCAGGCCGTGGGCCTCCGGCTCGCTCGGAGCGAGCTCGGCGAGGACACGGCCGAGACGCAGTGCTTCTTCGCAGAGCGCGGGGCGCATCCAGTCGTCGCCGGCGGTGGCCGAGTAGCCCTCGTTGAAGACGAGGTAAATGACTTCGAGCACGGACGCGAGGCGGGCGGCAAGCTCGGCCTTACGCGGGATCTCGAACGGAACGCGCGCTTCGGCGAGCGTGCGTTTGGCGCGAACGATGCGTTGAGCGACGGTTGGCTCCGGGACGAGGAATGCGCGGGCGATTTCGTCGGTGGTCAGGCCGCCGAGCAAACGCAGGGTGAGGGCAACACGCGCCTCCGGAGAGAGAACCGGATGGCAGGAGATGAAGACTAGGCGGAGGAGATCGTCGCCGACGTCATCGTCAATAGCGGCATCGAGATCGGGCACGGCCATCTCCTGCTGCGCTTCGAGCTCGCGGCCGAACTCCTGGTGCTTGCGCTCGAGGAGCTTGTTACGGCGCCAGGCATCGATCGCGCGATGCTTCGCGGTGGCCATGAGCCAGGCGCCTGGGTTGTCCGGGATGCCGGAGGCGGGCCACTGTTCGAGGGCGGCGACGAGAGCGTCCTGCGCGAGCTCCTCGGCGAGACCGACATCGCGCACGATGCGGGTGAGACCGGCGATGATCCTGGCAGACTCGATGCGCCAGACGGCGTCGATGGCGCGATGTGTGAGGGTAGACGTCACGGCTACCCATCACACCATCTTCAAAACGTTCGCGCAAGCTGACCGCGCTGGGCCGTGAACACGCGGCCCTTTCCCGGCTGTCTGTGAGAGGAGCGCTGCTACGGCTTGGGAGCGAAATCTTTTGGCCCCATCATCTGGCGCACCTCGGTCTCGCCCTCCCAGCCGGGCCAGTGTCTCTTGTGAAGTTCCATGAAGCGCACCGCGCTCTCGACCGCCTCTTGCTTCGATTTCAACTCAAACTGCGCGTACCCGCCGACAACCTCCTTGGCCTCGGTGAAAGGTCCGTCAGTCACGGTGATCTTCCCACCGGAAAGCCGGACTCGGGCTCCCGTTGCGGTCGGGCCGAGTCCACCGCTCCCGAGCATCGTGCCGGACTTGACCGCCTCTTGACCGAGCTTGTCGATGGCGTCCATTAACTCCTTGGGTGGCGGGCCTGAGCGCTCCGCCGACTTGACTATCATCATGAATTTCATCGTCACATCTCCTTTTCCTTTCGTTTGTTTTCGAGTTTGGGAGCCGAGTATCCGGAGGGGTGGCCGCCGGCTGAACTTGGGCTCTATTAAAACGTCGAACGAGAAGCAGGGAAATCGACATGCTACGCGGATTTCTTCTGCAGCGCGGGCGGGAAGTCGCAATTTTCGAACACCTGGCGAATCTCAATCAAGCCGTTCTCGGGCAGGGGACACCGGCTGGCCCACTCGATGGCCTCCTCCTTGGACTTCACTTGAATCATCCAGAAGCCTGCGATCACTTCCTTGGCTTCGGTAAACGGGCCGTCGGTTACAACGCGCTTGCCTGCGGACACCCGGAGGCGCGTCGCTTTGGAGGTCGGGTGGAGGCCCTCGGCGGCGAGCAGCACGCCGGCCTTTGCCATGTCCGCGTTGAAGTTCCTCATCGCGGTAACCAGTTCTTTCGTGGGAGGCCCCTTCTCCAGGGCGTTGGCGGGGGCGGGCAGCAGCATCATGAATCGCATTGTTGTGTCTCCTTCTGGTTTGGGTTCTGAGCTGCGGCTTCCGGACGACTTCGACCGGGCGGACCTAAGCTCTACCTACGCGTCGAACGAGGAACAGCAAGATCGACAGGAACAGCAGCTTTTTCTTGTTGGATTAGGCGTCAGCATGTGTGCGCAACTGCATCGTGCGGAGTCTGCCGCCCACCCAGGCGCACGGCAGGGCGGTGGCGATTAGCGCGAGTGGATACCAGTGGGGCCCGAGAGAGGGCAGGCGGTTCCATGTCGCCACCGCGCCCACAATACTCAAGGCAAGACCCACGACGCCGCCTACCAGGGCGTGTTGCATCGGCCGATCGGGCGCGAGCCGGGCCATGATGTAGCTGCCCGCGACGGCGTAGACTGTGCGATAGGCCGTAGCAAGCAGAAAGAGCGCGTCGCTCATCGGCTGGCCTAGCGGCGGGAAAACGCCAGTTGCGTGCAGCGCCAAGTCAGTGCCGATAGAGAGAATGATGACGAACAGGAAGCCCGCGAGCAGAGCGCCAATGCTTCGGCCAATACGTCGCGGACGTTGCGTTTCGCTCATGATTTCCTCGCTCATGACCCGCCCGCTCCTTTCTCCATCCCTTGAGCCGGAAGTTTCGCCAACAGCACTCCAAGGCGGTCGTAACTCGCAGCCACACCCTTTTCCATGCCACTCTTGAGGACCGCATCTCGGGCTTCCTGCGACTGGTAGAGTACGGTCTGGGTGACTGTGGTCTTTCCGCCCTGCTCCGAAAGGACGAGTGTGCCCACGGCCTCACCCGGGTACCAAGCCTGGTCGAACTTCTCCGTGGAGACGAGCCGCTCCGGCGCAACGACTTCCCGATAGACGCCGCCCATCCCCATGTCTGGTACGCCTGCTTTACGCCAGACGAAACGATAGGAGCCGCCAACTCTGAGGTCGATCTCGCAGACCGGCATGGACCAGCCTGGCGGCCCGAGTAGCCACTGCTTGACCAACTCGGGCTTGGTGAAAGCGTCGAAGACCAGATTACGTGGAGCATCGAAAGCGCGTGTCATCACGAGTTCCCGATCGCCACGCGTCGCCACTTTCAGATTTCCTTCATTCGTCATCGGTGATCTCTCCTATCGCTTAGTATGTGGCTTCTTACTTGCGTGTTTTTTCTCTTTGGCCTTCATCTCGTCGAGCAGGGCGTCCAGGCGCTGGAAGTTGCTCTCCCAAAGACGCCGGTACCTCTCCAGCCAGACCTCAAGCTCGTGGAGCGGCGCGGGCCGCAAGGCATAAATGCGGCGCTGAGCGTCCACGCGAACGTCCACCAGTCCGGCATCGCTGAGCACCCGCAGATGTTTGGAGACTTGCGGTTGGCGGAGACCCAGCCGATCGACCATGTCTCCGACAGGTCGTGGCCCGTCAAGCAACAGTTCCACGATTTGAAGGCGGTTCGGCTCGGCCAGCGCTCGGAGCGTCTCTAACACGAGGATGCGAATATGCCCCAACACGCATATTCTTGTCAATACATATTCGTGTCGGGGAATGTACAAAAGTGTTGGAGATTGCGCTGACTGAGGAAATCTTCCTCTCGGTGGCCCACTGCGGAGACAAGGTCAGGGCAGAGGCAGGCTGCTAGACATTTTCAATTAGCGGGAACGGTAGATCTCTTGCCAGGCTCCTGCGGGGAACAGAGCGCCTATACCCGCGCCGATGAGAGCGAAGGCGGGCGTCAAGATGGCCTTGCCTTTGTTGCCGGTACAGATGATCACGGTGGGCGAACAGTTGTCGACGGCAACGCCGAAGCCGAGGCCGGCGCCTGCTCCAATCGCGGCGCCGATGAGCGCATGGCGGCCGCGATGGCCATTTCGCTTGATGGAAACGCGCTGAACGGTCTGGCGGGGCAAGGTCTGGTCTCCGCTCGCGGAATGAATGACGAGAGCGTCGTCGCTCACGGATTGCAGGTCGCCTTGATAGGACTTGCCGTCCCTAAGCGACACCTTGGCCTTTTGACCTGGCGTGAGTTGTTTTAAGTTGGCCCAGTCAGAGTTGTCGGCGGCCCTGAGGGATGGAGTGCTGATTAGCATGAGGGCGACTAGGAATAACGCCAGAAAGGTTGTGAGCCTGCCAGGGTTCATGTTCGGCCTCCTTGTGCCAACCTAAAAGGGCGGTCGGGAGTCCGCAAGCGACAAAGAACGTCAGTGTTGCCAGAAGAGCGAATGACGCAGGTTGTCGTGTGTCTTCCAAACCAGCGATAGCGAAGACCCTTTATCGTTATTCCCTGCCACGTCGCTCGCGTAGGAATGCTACGGTCTTGTTTTCTTGGCCGGCGCAGTTTGGATTGCGCCGTGTTGATGAGGCCCACCCACTACGGGAATGCGGGTACACAGCGCATTAGCGGCTCTCAAGGCTTTCCCAACGCGATGGACGGAACAGTTCTGTATTGCTCCGTTTCATGAGTGCAGTTTACTGAGGTTGACCAACCTGAGCACAGCCAAGGTGTCAATATTTTGACAACGCGGAGGTATCCCATGCACCAATCGATTTTCTTCAAGAAGATGCGCACGTACTTCATCCGAACAGGGCTGGCAGCAGCGTTACTGGTTTCGTTCACCGGGACGGCCGCCGCGCAGGACGAAGGGCACCGCTGGACGGCCAATGTGGGCGCCGGATTTACGCCGCTAGTGGGAGCTCTGGACAAGCGCCTGGACAATGGATGGAATATTTCGTTCGGTGGCGGGTACTACTTTACGAGGCACTTCTCGCTGGGCGCGCAGGTGATGTATAACGGGCTTGGCGTAAGCAAAGGCGTGCTTCAAGAATTGGCCGTTCCTGACGGCAACGCCCGCGTATGGGCGATCACAGTGGAGCCCCGGCTGGATTTTGGCCCCAGACACAAGTTCACGCCGTACATCGTTGGAGGCGTCGGATATTACCGCCGGGTGGTGGAATTCACGCAGCCCTCGGTGGCGGCAGTTACCGTATTTGATCCCTTCTTCGGATTCTTTCCTGCGCTGATTCCAGCAGATGTCGTTATCGGAAGGGTGATCCGCGACGGCGTCGGCGGAAACGGCGGATTCGGATTCCAGGTGCCGGTGGGACATTCGGGCGTCAAGATTTTCACTGAGGCTCGCTTCCATTACTCCAACGGCGGCGGGATTCCTACGAGGATGATCCCCTTTACGATTGGCGTGCGGTACTGAGATCAACTAGTTCCACGCTCTCCGCCAAGGAGCGAAGCGGGCGTCGCGGGGGTCGTCTGCTTCGCGACGGTTTCTTGCGATGCGCTTAGACTTGGACGAGGCCGTGTTTCACGGCGTAGCGGACGAGGCTGGCGGTTTCGTGGATGTCGAGTTTTTGCATCAGTCGCGAACGATGAGACTCCGCGGTTTTTACGCTGACGCCCAAGAGCGCGGCGACGTCTTTCGTGGATTTTCCCTCGGCGATTAACTGGAGCACCTGGCGCTCTCGCGCGGTCAAGGGGTCGGCGGGGATTTCCGTCTTGGAATGATAAGCGGCCATAACCGCAGCGGAGATGCCCGGGCTGAGATACACCTGTCCGCGCAGGACTTGCTGTATGGCATGAATTAGATCGCTAGAGATCTGGCTCTTCAATACGTAGCCTTTCACGCCGGCCTTCAAGGCTGCGGAGACGTATTGAGGTTCGTCGTGCTGCGTTAAGAGAATGGGCTTGACCTTGGGGCAAGTGCGCGCTAGCTCGCGCGCTGCTTCCATGCCGTTGAGAGTGGGCATGCCTATGTCCATCACTACAACGTCAGGAGAAAGCGCTTCGGCGAGGCGGATGGCTTCGCGCCCATCGGAAGCCTCCCCAACGACTTGCATTCCTTCACGCTCGAGCAATGACTTGATGCCCTGCCTGACTAGAGCATGATCATCGGCCAGGACGATTCGGGTCGGCATTCCGGTTCCCCCAATCCACCACTGTACCAGTAATTTCGTCCCAGGTGCGACCGTCTATTGGATCGGGACCGAGGGTCGTGGAAATGTCGCCAATCGGCGGCAATTTTAAAGAAGCATTAACCTGCATTCATAAGGCGTTCACAAGCCATCGCCTATAAAGCGTTGGGACGCGGCAAGCGTTCCGAGGGACGTGGCAGAGGGACGTGCTAGTCCAGTGGGTGTGCTGGCCAGCTCGGACTCTCAACGGGAGGGGTGTAATGCATTTCTCGAACTATCAAAAGCTAATTTTGTCCGCGATCTTGGCTATTCTTTTGGCATTGCCAGTGCTTGCGCAGGAGCGCAAGGGCACCGTGGCCGGTACGGTTAAAGATGAGGCTAATGGCACGCTTCCCAGCGCTCTCATCGAACTCCAGCCTCTGGGACGAAAAATGGCGTCCGATGGCCAGGGGCAATTCCGAATGACCGACGTGCCCGCAGGTGAATATACGCTGACGGTTTCCTACGTTGGGTTCGCTTCCTTCACGACGACTGTGAAGGTAGACGCGGGTCAGACCGTCAACGTGGACGCGGTGCTGAAAGTCGCTTCCGTAAACGATCAAGTGATGGTCACTGCCGAACGCCTGGTCGGCGAAGCGGAGGCTATTAACATTGAGCGGATGGCGGACGACATCTTGCAAGTGTTGCCGTCGCAAGTCATCCTGAGCCTGCCGAATACAAACGTGGCTGATGCCGTTGGCCGTTTGCCCAGCGTGACGCTCGAGCGCGACGAAGGCGAAGGCAAGTACGTGCAGATTCGCGGCACCGAACCGCGCCTGAGCAATACGACCATCGATGGAGTAAGCGTGCCCTCGCCGGAATCGTTCGTGCGGAACGTAAAGCTCGATATCATTCCTGCCGATCTTGTCGACCGCATCGAAGTCAGCAAAACGCTCTCCGCCAATCAGGATGCTGACGCCATCGGCGGTTCGGTCAACCTTGTCACCAAGAGTGCGGGGGATCGGCCGACTTATGGCTTCTCAGGAATGGGCGGCTACACGCCTATTATGGGCGGGCGTCCACTGGATGCGTTTACGGGCACCGCGGGCAAACGCTTTGGCGTCAGCAAACGCTTTGGCGCTCTGTTGAGCGGCAGCTATGACTGGAATGGACGGGGCATCAACGACATCGAACCCTCGCAAGGGACCTTCACGGATGCGAACGGAAAAAACTTCGTAGTGACGAACGGGCTCGATACCCGCGAATATAAGTACTACCGGACGCGCTATGGTTTCGGGGGTGGCGTTGACTACCGCTTGGGCAGCGGCTCGATGGCATATGTCAGGGGATTGTTTTCAGACTTCCACGACTACGGTAGTACGTGGGTCTACAGCTACAGCCCCGGTGCACCGCAAACCCAGTCAGGCGGAATCACAACGTTCGATAACACAGGCAGCATGCAATATCGGGAATATATCCGCCGTCCGGATCAACAAATCTACAGCGTCTCCACTGGAGCCCGGCATGACCTCACGTCGACGTTGATCACCTATGAATTCGCAATTTCCCGTTCTCACCAAATCGGCGGTTTTCCGACCACCTACTTCAATGGACCGCAAAATGTGGCGTTCAACTTGGATAATACTGACCCGTATCGGCCGAGATTCTCGGTAACCAACGGCGTCAATATTCTTGACCCGACTGCTTATTCCATCAGTCAGGTGCTGGAACCACAGGTATATATGAACCAGTTGAATTTCCAGGGCGCTGCCACGGCCGCTCGACGCTACACGCTAGGCTCGCACCTGGGAACCTTCGAGATGGGCTTCAAAGCAAGGGATGGTCATAAAGTCTACAACGTTGTTAACAACTATTGGGATAACGGAAATTCCAACTTTACTCTGAACAACTTCCTGGGAACGTTTACGGACCCCAACTATTACGACAAGAGTTACACACTTGGACCCCTTTCGACGTATGACAAACTGAATGCTGTTTTTGTCAATAATCTCAATACGGCCTTCACGTACAACTTCAACAAGACCCGCTTACGGTCGGATCCCTCGGATTATGACGCTAACGAGCGCATTTATGCGGGCTACCTCATGAATATCATCAATGTGCGAAAGTTTCGCATAGAAACCGGCGTCCGTTTTGAGGCCACCGTTACGTCCAACACGGCAAATGTCGTTAACCTGAATAACGGCGCTTACGTTTCCACAACGCCTGTGCAAGGCGGCACGGATTATCTTAATGTGCTGCCTAGCGTCCAGGTGCAGTATCTCCTCACTCCAAACACGAACCTTCGGGCCACCTACGGTATGGGAATTGCCCGGCCCAACATCTCCGATACCGTTCCGTTTCAGCAGGCCGATCCCAACGCCAGCCCCAAGAACGTGGTTCTGGGCAACCCTGCTTTGAAAGCAACGCGCGCCAACAACTACGACTTGCTTGTTGAACACTACTTCCAGCCTCTGGGCATCCTGCAAGCTGGGTTCTTCTATAAGGACTTGTCGAATCCGATCTACAACACCACGCAAACGATTACGTCGGGACTGTTCGCCGGCTATCAATTGAATCAGACACTAAATGGGCCGAATGCGCATATCACCGGCTTCGAAGCTGCGTGGGAGCAGCGACTCTCGCGGCTTCCCGGACTGCTGAGCGGGTTCGGCGTGTCCGCCAACTACAGCTACACAACGTCGCAGGTCACCTTTCCCGTGGGGTTCTCCGGTGGCAGAACCGACCACCCGTCTCTCGTGCGCCAGGCGCCAAACACCTGGAACCTTGGCTTTACCTATGACAAAGCGCGCTTTTCGATGCGCTTCGGCTTAAGCCACAATGATGCCAACATCTACGCGTACAACTATTCGGCAACACCGGGCGTGAGCCTGAACGATCCAATCCTCGGATTGAAGGGCCCGACTGGCGATCTCTACCTGTACGCCCACACCCAGTTCGATGTGCAGGGCAGCTACCGGGTCGGCAAGGGATTCCGGCTGATAGCTTCCGGACTGAACCTAAGTAACGAGGTTTTTGGTTTCTATCAGGGCAGCACAATCTATCCGACCCAACGCGAATACTATCACCCGACTGTTTCGGCCGGCATTCGCTGGTCTTCATCCGCAGAGTAACAAATTGAGTAAACGCGAGCTCGCGGCGTGACTTTGCAGTCTCGCCGCGGGCTTTATCTTTTCAGCCCACAGCGCTTGGCAAGTAGATTTAGGCTGCGTTAAGGTCGGCTGGCGCAGGCTTCCAGAGAGTGAGGCTTCGATGAGATGGAAATGGCGTGCCGGTGTGTGTGTTTTTGGCTTGTTGCGCTTGCTCGCCTTATCAAGCAGTAATGCCAAGCCTCCCGCAAAACCGGCCGGGCTGGATCAGCCGGCCATCCTAGTCGGGGCCGGCGATATCGCTGATTGCAGAGATCTTTCCGGCGCGGAAGCCACGGCGAAATTGTTGGAGCAGATTCCCGGGACGGTGATGGCGGTGGGCGATCTCGCTTACCCTGACGGTTCGCGAGAAAACTTTCAGTGTTACGACAAAACGTGGGGCCGCGTGAGGGCTCGCACGCGGCCGGCGCCGGGCAATCACGAATTCCACGTCGCGGGCGCGACGCCATACTTCGATTACTTCGGCACAGCGGCCGGAGATCGCAAGTATGGCTATTACAGTTATGAGCTTGGAAGCTGGCACATCGTAGTGTTGAACAGTGAATGCCTGGACATTGGCGGATGCGACGCAGCGTCGCGAGAGGTTCAGTGGCTGCGTGCCGATTTGGCCGCTCACCCTGCTGCCTGCACGCTGGCGTATTGGCACAAGCCGCTGTTCAGTTCCGGCAGCGCGCACGGGAATGACCTGGAGATGAAGCCTCTATGGCAGGCGCTTTACGATGGCAATGCGGACGTGATCATCAACGGCCATGACCACAACTATGAGCGCTTCGCTCCGCAGAATCCCGATGGACGTAGTGACGCGGCACGCGGAATTCGCGAGTTTGTTGTGGGCACTGGCGGGAAAAATCACCGGCCTATCGTGCTCGCCAAGCCGAACAGCGAATCGAAAAACGCCGACGCATTTGGAGTCTTAAAGCTAACTTTGCGGACCGGAGCGTACGATTGGCAGTTTGTTCCCGAGGCTGGAAAGCATTTTACAGATTCCGGCACCGGAAAATGCCACTAGGCCCGCTCAGCGGAAACGGAGAGGATTATGTAAATTTCGGCTGTCAATGAAACTTCGCAAGAAGGTTTACCTTCGGCGAGCAGTCACTGAATCGACTTATTGTATTGTGCGACCGCAGTCTCGATAGTCTTTAAGAGAACAATACAGCAGACTGTGTAGCATTCGGGAGGTCAGCAAGTACTTGTGTCGTTCGGAGGGGGTTGTTCCTGGAGGTTTCCCTCTCCGGCGCCCGTGATTAGGCGCGCGCCACGACTGAAAGTCAGATACTCGAATCCCCACTGGACAAAAACCAGCACGCGATTCTGGAATTCCACGATGTACATGAGGTGGATGAACAGCCAGATGAGCCAGGCAGGCAGGCCCCAGAAATGCAAGCCGAAGATATTGGCAACGGCGGCGGCGCGCCCGATAACGGCCATGTCGCCTTTATCGAAATAGTGAAACGGCCGTACCTCTTTCTTGCCTTTCAGCCGAGATCGAATCGTCTTCGCCGCGTAGGCGCCGCCCTGGATGGCCACCTGCGCGACGCCCGGAAGAGGCTTGCCGTCTTTTGCTTGCGCCGCCGCAAGATCGCCAACCACAAAAACGTCCGGATAATTCGGGATAGTGAGATCCGACTGGACCTTGATGCGGCCGGTGCGATCCGTTTCCGCCTTGGTGCGCTCCGCGAGTTTCTTGCCAAAGGTAGTAGCCATCACACCGCCTGTCCACAGGACGGTCTTGGCGACAAGTTTTTCGGTTGCGTCGCCACGTTTGTAGGTGACGCCAGTGTTGTCAATGGCTGTGGCCAGCACGCCCTTCATTACCTCGACGCCTAAGCGCGTCACCAGCCTTTCGGCTTTTTCCGAGAGATCCGGAGGGTAAGAGGCAAGCACACGGTTTGCGCCTTCCATCAGAATAATGCGCGCGTCTTTCGGGTTAATGCGGCGAAAATCATTTTTGAGCGTTTCGTTGGCGATTTCCGCCAGGGCGCCGGCCAATTCCATTCCGGTCGCGCCTGCGCCCACGATAACGAACGTGAGCCACTCGCGAGCTTCGGCTTCGGTGGCCGAGCGTTCGGCCCGTTCGAACGCATAGAGAATCTTGTGCCGAATGGCCGTGGCTTCCTCAACGGTTTTCAGGCTCGGAGCATATTCGCGCCACTCGTCTTTGCCATAATAGGAAGTCTTCGAGCCGGTAGCCACGATCAGGGAGTCGTAGTCAAAGCAGGCGCCATCGCGCAGTTTTACGCGCTTCGCGTCGGGGTTGATATCCAACGCATTGCCCAGCAAGACCAACGTGTTTTTTTGTTGGCTCAAGACGCCGCGCAACGGGGCGGAGATTTCTCCCGGCGAAAGCGAGCCAGTGGCGACCTGATATAGTAGCGGTTGGAAGAGGTGAAAGTTGCGACGATCGATCAAAGTCACTTCAACCGGGGCGCGCTTCAGCTTCTGCGCCGCGTTCAACCCGGCGAACCCGCCTCCGAGGATCAGGACTCGGTGCGTTTGTGTCATTGTCAGCGGCTCTCCCCGCACATCGTTGCGCGCAACCCTGTCGCCTGCCATAACATCACAGGACTACTGCCAGCGTTGTAATTGTCTCATGGCGGCTTGAACCTCGTATGTTGCGCAAGGAAACCGCTCGAATTTTCAGCTTCGCCGAAGGATTCGCATTCTCCGCCTTCATCGCCTGCTACATCTGGCGGCTGCAGTTTAGCCATCCGAACTCGTGGATCGTATTTCCAGTCTGGCTGGTTATTAGCTTCATCATCCATCGCGACACGCCGAAGACGCTTGGTTGGCGCGCGGACAATCTGCGACCTGCTACACGGCAAGCGGCCGTCGTTTTTGGCATTTGTATCATCGCGCTCTGTGCCGTTGGCCTTTACCTCGGGGCGATTCATCGCCTCCCTGCGCATTTGCTGGATTCTCACCGCTTCTTCGGCTACTTCTCGTTTTGCCTGCTGCAGCAAATCGCACTCAATTCCTATTTGATGGATCGCTTCCTCTACGCGGTCGAAAGCCCATCGCTGGCTGCGCTGCTCGCGAGTATTATTTTCGCTTTACTGCATTGGCCGAACCCTGTGCTCGTGCCTGTAACGTTGGTGGGCGGGTTCGCCATGTGTTGGCTGTTCGCGCGCGAACGCAACATCCTACCGCTAACTTTGGGTCAAGCTGTTCTGGGCGGGCTGGTCTGGTGGGCTTTCCCGATCGCTTGGCATCACTCGATGCGCGTGGGGCCGGGATATTACGCTTTTAGCAGTCACCTCTGGTAAGCGTCTCGGGTGAGATTCTTTACAAATTCAGATGGCTGTATTTTTCAGAAGCGGCTGGCGCCGAACGCGTCAAATTATACACGTCCTTTTCCCAAACGCCGGGAATTACGGTGCCACATTCGGGACACCGTCCATGCCTGAGCCGGTTTTGAGTGACCTCGTGCCAGGAGCGGCGGATGAGCAACGAGCCGCAGCTTGGGCAGCTTGTGTGCGCGCCGTCGCTGTAAATATTTCCTTCGTACACATAGTGTAGACCGGCTTCCAGCGCAATCTGCCTTGCGCGGTGCAGCGTCTCCGGCGGAGTTCGCGGCTTATCACGCAGCTTGAAGTCCGGATGAAACGCGGTGAAGTGCAGCGGCACGTCCGGGCCGAGGTGCGTCAGAATCCATTCGGCGAGTTTGCGAGTCTCCGCAGGGTCATCATTCAGCGTGGGAATCATCAAGTTGGTGATCTCGAACCAGACGTTCGTCTCGTTCTTGAGCCACTGCAGCGTTTCAAGCACCGGCTGCAGATGAGTGAGCGTGATTTTGCCGTAGAAATTTTCCGTGAAGGCTTTGAGGTCGATGTTTGCGGCGTCGATGTGGTCGTAAATGTCGTGAAACGCCTCGCGGGTGATGTAGCCGTTGGAAACCATCACTCTCTTCAACCCAAACTGTTTCGCCGCTTGGCAAATGTCGATGACGTACTCACCCCAGATCGTCGGCTCGTTGTAGGTAAACGCCAGCGAGTCGCAGCCATACTGCAGCGCGAGCAAGGGGACGTCCTCGGCAGGCAGGTGCTGCGAATGGACTTGATCGTGGCGCGACTTTGAAATATCCCAGTTCTGACAGAAGAAGCATCCCATGTTGCAGCCCGCCGTGCCCATGCTGAAGACACGCGTACCCGGCAGAAAGTGATTCAGCGGCTTCTTCTCGATGGGATCAATCTGGAGCGCAGCGGGCGCTCCGTAACCTAGGCTGTAAAGCTTGCCGCCCTCATTGATGCGAATGAAGCAAAACCCAGCTTGTCCCGGATTGATATGGCAGTGGCGAGGACAAAGATAACAGTGGACGCGCCCGTTGGCTTCCGGCGCCCACCAGCGCGCTTCGTGTAGCGTCTCGGTCTTCTGGAGGATATTCAGTTGCGTCACGCCATCCTCCTTCCTACTCCTGCATTATACGCCTCTAGCGTCTCTTCACTGGTGGAGAACCACCTGCGGGGCAGCAACGTTTTGCCGGATAACATAACGGAAAAGGGCGTGTAGACTTTCGGAAGTCTGCACGCCCTTTTGTTCTTGTTTTTCTTGGCCAGGCCCTAACTAACCCAACTCACTCTAAGCGCCACAAGTAGATGACAAGGCCCGCTTCCACTTGGATGTTGTGCACAATACCACTCACAGGATAAACCGCTCCCCCTTGTCCCGAGGAGGTCTGGGGCACCCCGAAGGTGGGCACGGCACTGATGTGGTCGGTGACATCAACTCTGAGACCGAGCCGCCCTCTCGCGCGTGCTTCAAACCCACCGCCAAGGGTCAGGTTCACGTTGTTTGTCGCCGCGATTTGCGCTGGCGAACTGATGAATGCGTTCGCAGCCTTCGCCTTCGCGGCATCGGTCGGGACAAAATGAGCGTCGCCAACGCCAGTCACGAGGAACGGCCGCAAATGGCTGCCGGAGCCGGTGAAAAAGTTCAGAACGTTGAACTGAACTTCGTGCTCCTTCACACCAAAGGCATTCGTTTGAGGATTTGTTCCCAGGTCGGTTACCTTCAGGTTGCTCGTGCCGAAGCCATACACCCCTTCGACCGAAAAATGCTTCGTCAAATCGAGCGTGAGTCTCGCCTTGGCTCTGCCTCCATTGGCAAACTGCGTGTTGAACGTTCGCCCGTTTACCACAAACGTTCTGTCCGCCTTTACCATCGAGCCTACGCCCGTTAACGTGACCCGGGGATTCAGAATCTGCCCCAACACTCCAGGCGCGGCCACAAAAGCCAACCCGAGAGCCGTGCAAACACGCAACACCATTCGCGCAGGCATAAACTGATCTTCTCCTCTAACTACTAGATTGCGAGCGTCTTTAGACCTTTGTATCGCGCTACGCGTACCCGCGATACTGGTCGATGGTCCAGCTTTGTGGTTGTGGACACTGTAATGGTGGACGTTGTACTTCCGGGGAGGTGGAGAAGCCGTTGCGTGGGAGGTGGATCAGCAGCCTTGAAACTCTCCGCTCAATTCCGTCTCTAGGTAACTTATCAGGTGTAATGCCGTCGCTGAAATCGCCGCCGCTCGGCGGCCCAGTTGACGAACCGCTCCATCTGGTCGCGATATTTCCACATCAGGTGGAAGAACTTGCCCGCGTCCAGGCCGGCGGCTTCGGGTCCGAGAAACGTCTCGAACCTCCAGCGCAGGTAAGGGCTCTTCCAGGGATTTAGCCGGTAACCCCTGGCCACAATCCAGTAGTAACTCAGCATCTTCCACATTTTCGTATGTATACAGGCGTGGGCCTGTACTTCCTCCACACGGCTAACCTCCCAGCGGGGTTGAAAGGTGCTCGTGCACGAGAAGCCAGTTTGTACCGCGCTTCTCCCAAATACCGGTATAGCGAACCTGTGCTTCGGTGATCTTGCCGTCCTTGGTTTTTTCAGAGAAGCGCATCGAGACGGTCGTCCACGCCAGCGTGCCGCGCCGAGTAACTTTCAGGTCCTTACCCGCAGTCAAGCTCCCGCTGGCCATGTTGGCGAAGAATTCCCTTTGCACTCCGTCGTGATATTCCTTCCAGCCGTGATAAGCGAACGGAGCCAAGTCGTAGAAGACAAGCCCATTGTCTTTAGCGTAGAACCTGGCTGGCGCTTCCGCGTTGCCTGAGCTCCACGCTGCGCAATAGCCTTCGATGAGCCTGCGAAAGGTGACGTCGTCAGTGGCGCGTTGCTGCGCCCGCGCGCCCACGAAGGTCAGCAACCCGCCCGCGAAAGCCAAAGCGACATACAGCAACCAACGCCAGCGCGCTCGCTGCTCTGTGGAAAACTCAATTCGCGGAGTCATCTGGAATTCCTTGAGCAGACTTGGTCTTGCGGCAATTTGTGCCTTTGAGAGAGTGCCTAACCTAGTGCCAATTGGGGAATAATGCAAGAAATTCCGTCGACTTCCCTGGCGAGCCTCATTTCGGCTCGTCTTTTACCCCTCCCCACCCTCCATTCGCCGGTAAGGGCGGGATTTTCCCCGAAAAGCGCGTGAACGCCTTCTGTGACGGCCGTACGCTGGCATTCGGGCGGGGAAACCCGGCAACCGCCAGGGAGCTCAGCATGACGCGAAGACAAACCTCCAAGCGCAATATCAGCAGCATCGTGGGAGCCGCGCTGCTCGTAATTGGCTCGACGGTCTTGGTGACGTATTCAGCCGCACTGGGATGGCAATTTCAGGCGGCGCTGAACAACACCGCAATAGATTCACTCGGCTTTTTCGGCAGCGTCGGATTGGCCTCGCTGCACGCCGTTCGCATTGTGGCGCTGGACCACGCCGTACTGCTCTCGGTGATGCACCGTATCTTGGTATTATGCTCGGCACTTATTGTAACGCTGATCGGAATCGCTCTTCTACTAAGACGGCCCACAGGCGTGAATGCGCTCGGCAGGCGTGGCGTGTCCGCGCTGCCGAAAGGAGACCAGTGATGGACGAACCGAATTACGGACGAGAGTCTAAAGAGCATGCCGAGCAAGAGATTCGGCAGCAGTCCCAGGAAGGAATAAAGCGCCCCAAGGCCATGGTCGTCGGCGATTTCCGCTGGGGACTGGTCTGGGGAGCTATCATCGTTTTGATCGGCGTGGCCTTATTGCTCGACCACATGGGCATCGCCCCCTTTGATCGCCTCTATCGCTTCTGGCCGATGATTTTGGTCGCCTTCGGCATTATGAACATCGTCACGGAATCCAATCGTGGCTTCGGCCTGTTGCTGATCGGGGCGGGCATAATTTTGCAACTGAACAAGCTGGGATTTCTTCACCTGACTTTTGCGGAGCTGTGGCCTCTCGCGATTATCGGCGTGGGCTTGCTGGTGATGTGGGGCTCGCTGGAAACGCGGGGATTTCTTCGCAGCAAAACCATGGCGGACTCCGCGGCACAGGGCGGCGGTCTTCAGAGCACATTGAACGCCGTGGCCGTTTTCGGTGGGAGCGAGCGCGCCATTAGCAGCCAGAACTTTCGGGGCGGCAAAGCCACCTCCATTTTTGGCGGCATCGAACTAGACTTTCGCGACGCGGATATCGAAGGAGAAGAGGCGGTTCTCGAGATTAACTGCATTTTCGGTGGCGTGGAGATTCGTGTCCCGGAAACCTGGCATGTGCATTCCCGGAGCCTTCCGGTATTCGGCGGATATACCGACAAAACCCGCGCGACGAAAACGCCAGGCGAAACCAGCATCAAGAAAAAAACATTGATCATTACGGGAATGGTCTTGTTCGGAGGCGTGGATATTCGCAACTGAGCCCCGGCTATGCACCCTCTTCTCACGCCCATCAATCGGCTCGGTCTCTATTTGCTTGCCTGGACGCCGCTCACCGCAATTCTCATTTATCTGATGGCGGCGCCGGGAGGGCTGGGCTGGTGGGACGCCACCTTCTTGGTTGTTCCGTTGTGCCTCATCTATGAGTTTGTTTGCTTGTCCGCGTGGTATTCCTGCAAAGCGGCGCCGATTCAAACCACGCCTGTGAAGAGGTTGTTTCTCACCCACATGGTTGCCGCGGCCATCGTCAGCTTGCTGTGGATGCAAGCAGCACGGCTGATTGCCTATCTTTTGTCTCAGCTCCACTCATTTCAGGGACTCGATCAGAAATTTGCGCCGCACGCGCCGCTGCTGTTCGGGCCAGGCTTCGTGCTCTACGTTTTAGCTGTCGCTTCGCATTACGTAATCCTGGAAATGGACGAGTCCCGCGCCGCGCAAGCTCGCGTGCTGGAGACTAGCATTTTGGCGCGAGACGCGGAACTCAAGGCGCTGAAGGCGCAGATCAATCCGCACTTCTTGTTCAACAGCCTCAATTCCATCAGCGCGCTGACCAGCATCGACGCCGCCAGGGCGCGCGAAATGTGCATCCTGCTGGCCGATTTTTTGAGGATGACGCTGGGACTCGGCGAAAAAGCGCTTGTTCCCCTGCGCGAAGAGCTGGAACTGCTGCAACGCTTCCTGGCGATTGAAAAAGTTCGCTTTGGCGAACGCCTGCACGTCGACGCTCACGTCGAGGCGCAGGCGCAGACGTGCCTGCTCCCGCCGCTGCTTCTGCAGCCCCTGGTTGAAAATGCCATTCTTCACGGCATTGCCACTCTGCCGGCGGGGGGCACGGTTCGCCTTTCGGCGGAATGCAGTGGTGGCCAGCTTCATCTGTCCATCGAGAATTCCGTCGATTCCGATGCGCTGCCTCCACGGAAAAGCGGGCGCGGACTCGCCAATGTGCGCCAGCGCCTGGAGGCGCGTTACGGCAAGGAAGCGAGACTGCAAGCTACCGCGGAGGAAGAATTATTTCGCGTCACCATTTCGCTCCCTGCGGAGATGAGCGAGGCTCCAGTGCAGTCTGCTGAAGGTGCGCTTGCTCCGGCAAAAGAGGTTCGCCTTTGACCATGCCGGCTAAATCCGCAATTCGCGCACTGCTTGTGGATGATGAGGATCTGGCGCGCCACGTGTTGCGCGAGCTGCTGAAGTCTCATCCCGAGGTGGAAATCGCCGGGGAGTGCGCGAATGGCTTCGAGGCGGTGAAAGCCGTGGCCGAGCAGAAGCCGGACCTCATTTTCTTGGACGTACAGATGCCCAAGCTCACCGGCTTCGACGTTCTCGAGCTCATCGGCTCGGACATTCCGGTCATCTTTGTCACTGCGTACGATCAACACGCCATGCGCGCATTTGAGGTGCACGCCGTTGATTATCTTTTGAAGCCGGTAGGCCGTGAGCGCTTTGAAGCGGCGCTAACTCGCGCGAAGGATCGCGTCGCCGAGAAGAAGCCGATGCCAGCCGAGCTTGCGGCGACCGCGCGCCCGCCCCAGCAATTTCTTGAGCGCGTAGTCATCCGCGACGGCACACGCGTAACGCTGATTCCGATTGCGAAACTCGATTATGTGGAAGCGCAGGACGATTATGTTGCGCTGGCCAGTCATGGCGCGAAGCACCTGAAGCAGCAGACCATTGCGAGCCTCGAAGCGGCGCTGGACCCAAGCCGGTTTGTCCGCATTCATCGGTCGTACATTGTCAACTTCGAACGCGTGGCACGCATTGAGCCGTACGGCAAAGATAGCCGCTTGGCGATCTTGACCGACGGCACGCGCCTGCCGGTAAGCCGCGCCGGCTATGCCCGCCTGAAATCCTTGTTGGATGATCGCGCGTAAGGGTCTGTCGATTTTTTGGAGTGCCGGGGACTTGACCCCGCTGCGCCTGTGAAGATACCTGTGATACCTGTCTAGACTTCAATCCTCCGCACCCAAATCCGGGTCGTCGCCGGCTTGCCGAGATGCATCGTGCGCCCGCCGGCGCGCAGAGTCATCGTTTCGTCGTACTCGCGTTTTCTTACTTCGACCTGCGTCTCCGGCCGCAGCTCCAAATTCTCCAGGAACTCCAAAAATTGCGCATCTTTCTCATAGACGCAAAGAATCTCGGCCTTATCATTCGCGCGCAGATCGGACAGAAGCACCGCTCCCTGCTTGCGCAATTTGGCAATGCCGCCGCGCATCGGAACGCCATGCGGGCAGCTTTTCTTGTCGCCAAAGCGCTTCAGCAGCAGAGCTTCGACTTCCGGGGAAATCGCGTGCTCCATGCGCTCCGCTTCATCGTGTGCCTTCGACCAGGGCAGCCCGATCACGTCCGTGAGCAGCATCTCCGCGAGTTGATGTCGCAACGCCAGCCGCTCCGCGAATTGCCGGCCCTTTCGCGTGAGATCGATGCGGCCTTCGCGGTCCACGCGCACATGTCCGTCGCGCGTCATGCGCTTTAACGCGGCTGTCACTGCCGGTGGGGTTACGTTCAAGGCTTCCGCTAGGCGCGCGCTGATGGGCGTCTGGTCCTCTTCCAGCATCTCCCAGACGGCTTTGAGGTAGTCTTCCTGCGAAACGCTGGTTTTATCCCGCCGCAAGTATATTCTCCTCGGTTCAGCTTCCGCTATGAACGGACCCGGCTGCTTGCATCGTCTTTGCCGTCGTCAGGCGTTGCAAATTGTTTTCGTAGTCGTTGAGTTAGTTCCGAAACCCGCCGCTGAACCTCTTCATAAGTCCCTTGATACTTCTCGGAGTCGCCGTAGGGATCTTCGATCTCCCAGTCCTCAACCTTGGTGTGTGCACGAAAGTTCTGAAATGCGAACTCCCGTGCTCGGCCGCTCATGTTGATGACAATGTCTGCGGATTCCCATGCCTCCAATGAGATGGGTTTGGACGCTAACCCTTCAACAGCATAGCCGTTTCTCAAAAGAGTTTGCGTCGTCATTTCAGCGACAAACCCGAGCGGAGCCAATCCCGCGCTGGACGCCTCAATTTCCTCCGAGGCGTCCCTCCATGCAATGGCTTCAGCCATCGGGCTCCGGCAAGAATTACCGATGCAAATAAACAACACCCTGGCGCGGCGGGCTTTCATAAAAGACCTTGTTTCCTGAAGTCTCTCACAAGCCGCGGGACAGTTCACGTCGGAGCTGACTCGAAAGGGGGTGGTCGCCTCAGGGAAGGCTTACGATCGCGCCGAGGCGGGGCGATTGGAATTGTTTGCAGCCAACTCGAGAAAGCACTGATGTACGGTCGTGTCGTTCGTGAGTTCGGGATGAAAAGCCGAGGCCAGAATGTGCGCCTTCTGCACCAGCGCGGGCTTGCCGGCATATTCGGCTAGCACCTTCACGCCTGGCCCGACGCGCTCGAAAATCGGACCGCGGATAAACACCATCTCTATCGGCTCAGACTTCAAAGTAGAAGGGCCGCTGACCACATCGCTGTGAACTTGCCGTCCATATCCGTTGCGGAGCACAGTCATGTCCAGCAAGCCAAGCGACTCCTGCTGCGGATTCTTCACTTCCGTTGCCAGCAGAATCGCGCCCGCGCAAGTGCCGAAGATGGCTTTATCCTCAGCGGCGAATTTCTTGATCGCGTCGTACAAGCCTTCTTCCTGCAGGAATTGCAGTTGCGTCGTGCTCTCGCCGCCTGGCAAAATCAACCCGTCGCAGCCCGCGAGATCCTCACGCGTGCGCACCTCAACGGTTTCGACCCCCATGCCGGCCAGCATCGCCGCATGCGCCGCAAAATCTCCTTGCACCGCCAAAATCCCAATCTTCACAGATTAACTCCGCTAAGTTTGCAGGACATCGCGTAGGCACAGCCATTTCTGGCTGTGCTTTCGCAGCGGGCATCACCAACCGCGTGTCGACAACAAATCCTTCTCCTCCAACTGCCGCACATCGAGGCCGCGCATCGCCTCGCCCAACTCCTCGTGCGCTTCCAAAACAGCCTTGGGATCTTCAAAATGCGTAGTCGCTTTCACAACGGCCTTCGCGCGCGCTTCCGGATCACTCGACTTGAAAATCCCCGAGCCCACGAACACCGCCTCGGCTCCAAGGCGCCGCACCAAAGCCGCGTCCGCGGGCGTCGCAATTCCGCCCGCCGAAAAATTCGGCACCGGCAACTTGCCAGTCTTTGCCACCAGGCGAATCAACTCCAGCGGCGCGCCTAGTTCTTTTGCCTCGTGCATCAACTCGTCGTCGCGCATCGTGGTGAGCCGCTTCATCTGACTCACGATCGTGCGCATGTGACGCACGGCCTCTACCACGTTGCCCGAGCCGGCCTCCCCCTTGGTGCGAATCATCGCCGCGCCCTCCGCCACCCGCCGCAGCGCTTCACCCAGGTTGCGCGCTCCGCAAACAAAGGGCACGCGAAAGTCGTGCTTCCACACATGATTCTCTTCATCCGCAGGAGTCAGCACTTCGCTCTCATCGATGAAGTCCACTTCCAGCGCCTCTAAAACTTCGGCTTCGATAAAATGGCCAATGCGCACTTTGGCCATCACCGGAATCGTCACCGTCTTCATAATCTCGCGAATGATTTTGATCGACGCCATGCGCGCCACGCCGCCCTCTTTGCGAATGTCCGAGGGCACGCGCTCCAGTGCCATCACCGCGCAAGCGCCGGCCTTCTCCGCGATCTGCGCCTGCTCTGCGTTGGTGACGTCCATAATCACGCCGCCCTTCAGCATTTCCGCCAGGCCGACCTTCACGCGCCACTCATTGGCAGTGTTGCTGCCGTTCCCGCTGCCGTTCACTTTCTTCGCATCCATTTCTTTTCTCCTCTCGGCAATCCTTTTCTGAACTCCGTGTCTGCATGCCTCTGCGGCTAAACTCTCTTCGCTTCGCCAATAATCACAAAACGTGCCTTACCGCGAGCCAAAACATCGCCGGCGGAATTCCGCACCTCTCCGGCATGAAACAAATTCCGCCCCTTTCGCTCCGTTTCTTCCCAACCTTCCACAATGATCTCGTCCTGCACGCTGACCGGCTTCAGATACTCGACCGTAAGCTCCGCGGTCACCGCGCGCACTTCGCGAAACCGGCAAACTTTCCCCATGGCTTCATCCAGCAGCGTCGCAATAATTCCGCCATGCGCCATTCCACCGCCGCCCTGATACCGCTCGCCCAAAACAAATCGGCCAATGATCCGGTGCTTTTCATTCTCTTGGACGAAGGTCAACTTCATCCCTTCTTCGCTGGCACCGCCGCACCCGAAGCATCGATTCGTCGGATTCGGCGACAGCGTGATCGCCGCCGGCGTTCTTTCCTCTGCGCTCTCGGTGCTCTTCACTCTGCGCCCTCTGGGTTAAATCCGTCGTTTCTCAAACCAGCGCAACACGGCTGCGCTCGGCTCTTCGCACGCCACGCTGCCTCTTCCGCATTTCCACGCGCAGCAATTCCGCCAAAGTCATCACGCCGCGGGCAATCTGCTTTTCATCCAAGGCGGCAAAGCCCAGGCGCAACGCATTCGGCAGCGGATTCTGCGCGTAAAAATAACGGCCTGGCGCGAACAGTACTCCGCGCTCTTTCGAATGAATCAGCAGCTCGCTGGCATCAAAACCGGGCGGCAATTCCAGCCACAGGCACATGCCGCCTTCCGGACGCGTCCAGCGCGTCCCTTCCGGCATGTGTTTGCGCAGCGCTTCGTCCAGCGCCGCGAGCCGCGAAGCGTACACCTTGCGCATTTTTGCCACGTGCTTGGAAAACATTCCGCGCCGCAAGAATTCCGCGAGCGTGGCTTGCGCCAACTGATCGGTGTGAATGTCCGTAGTCTGTTTCACCACGCGCAGGCGCTCGATCGCCACCGCGGGCGCCACGATCCATCCGACGCGCAGACCCGGAAACGCTACTTTCGCAAAACTGTCGATATGAATGACGATGTTCGAACGGTCCAACTGCTTCAGTGAGGGAAGACGGTCTTCGCGCGCGTGCAGCCGCGCATAAATGTGATCCTCCACGACGGGGACTTGATGCCTCGAAGCCAGCTCGAGCACCTTTCTGCGCGAAGCCAGCGGCATCGACGTTCCCGTCGGATTCTGAAAATCCGGCGTGAGCACGATTAGCTTCACGCGGTTCGCGGCGAGGGTCGCTTCCAATGCCTCCAAATCTAATCCTAGCGAGGCTCCCGGCTCGGCATGCGTACGCACTGGCACGCCGAGGCAGCGCGCGCGGGTAGTGTTGAAAATAGCTACCGCGCCCGGATAGGTCGGATTCTCCAGAATCACGGAATCGCCAGGCCGCACAAACGCCTTGCTGATCAAATCGAGCGATTGCTGGCAACCGTCCGTGATCATGAGATTTTCATCCCGTGCCGGAATGCCGTCGTGATGCAGAAGGTCCAGTAGCGCCTCTTTCAACGGCGCATATCCATCCGAAGGCCCGAGGTTGAGCACGTCCGTGGCCTCGCGGCGCAGCACGGCGCTCACGCAAGTCTGCAGGTCCTCAATCGGAAAAAACTCCTGCGCCGGCCGCGCCAATACAAACGAGAGCGCATTCTCGGGAGCGCTCGCAGTCAAACGCGACAACACCTCTTCCCCGCGCTCATCTGCAAAGAGCAGTTCCCAGCGGATGCCGTTGCCCCCATTAAGCACCGGCGGAGCCGGGGGCGTAATCTTCAGTCCGTTTCCATTGCTCTTGATGAACGTGCCGCGGCCGACGTGTCCTTGAATCAGCCCCTCGGACTCGAGTTCCGCGTACGCATTCGCAACCGTGGTGCGATGCACGCCCAACATCACCGCCAGTTCGCGGCTGGCGGGAATGCGGTCGCCGGGGCGCAAATCGCCCGCATGCACCAGCGCCCTCAACTGGTCACGCAATTGGACATATAGAGGAACGTGGCTTTCCGGCTGGAGATGTACAGGAAGCATTTGGCTCTCCCCTAGCAGCCAATTCTACACGACATTGGCCTGCTACAAGAGCCAATTTGTCTCTTACTTTGGAGTGCGGCGGCCTTGCCGCCGCCTTCACCGCTTCTACTTTCGGGACGAGCCAGCCACGCTACACAAAGTGCGGCGGTGCAGATGCTTACTCCCTCGGCGGGTGATATCCAATTCGTCCGTTCAGTTCCCCCGCAGTCAACTGCCGCACACAAAGCCTCGTCAAATCGCTCTCATCGCACTGATAAATCTGCGCCATCGGCAAGTCTTCCGGCTGCACCACATATTCCCCGGCTTCTAGTTGCTGCGAGGTGTCCGAATCATCGGTGTTGAGCGGACTGCCGCCTTCTTCCACGCGCACGCGAAATTGCCGCGACGGCGGCTCGTAATTTTGAAAGCTGAAGCACTTTCCCACACAAGCGCGGTCCACCAGGTGCACGATGTACGGTATCCGCGAATCGGGCGACGCCCAGATCGTCGCTGCCACGCGCCCGCCGACCGGAACGTTGCTCTCAATCAAGCGTTCGATTTGCGCCTCCATGCGATTTAAGGTTGCGGTGTCCCGGTACAAGAACGCGAAGAACACAATCGCAATGGTTGCGAATCCCGCAGTGCGCCATTTTCGGGCCTGCACCAATGCCAACACGCAAAGCCCCATGACCGCGGCGACGGTCGTCAGTCGCAACGCTAGCGCCCCTACCCAGCCCGAATAGAGCGGAACGCGCACGACATCGGGCAGCACATAAATCGCGAGCACCACCAACCAGTGCAGCTCCAGCGGCAAGCGCATGGCTGCCCAAGACTCCCGCGCACCTTGGCGTTGCAGTCTATCCGCCACAAAGCACATCATGCCAAACAAAAGCGCCACGCAAGACAACACGTAATACCGCGTGCAATACAACGCGACCTGGTCGCTGCCGTTGTAAATCCCGGGACCGAATGTATCCCAAATTCCGAACGACTCGTAATGCCGCATCAAATAAAAACGTGCCACCACGACCGCGAGCACCGCCGCGCCGGGCACCGCCAATTTCCACCATCCAGGCAACAACCGCGACAAGACAACGTAGCCCACGCAGCCCCCCAGCCAAACAAAACCCTGCGGATGAGCGATCAGCGCGAGAGCGGCAAGCACGGCAGCCAGGATGAGTTCCCTTCCCCGCCCGCCCCAGACGATCGCGGTGGCGAAAAACCCCAAGCCAAGCGAAAGGTAGTAGTTGAAGAACCCGACGTTGAAGGTCCAACCATAGGCAAGCATCGCCAGGCATAGCAGCAAAAACCACGGTGGACGCTGCGAAACGGCGGCAATGAGCGCGAACGCACCCCAAAAGAAAATGAGCACGCACAGCGGCACCAAGATTTTCTGCGCCGCCGCCAGCCCGAACAAATTCCCAAGCTTTAAAAGGAGAAGATCAAACAGGACATTGTTCCATTGCCTGGCAAGGTAAAGCCCGGGAGCTTGCCCGCGCTCAATAAGTTGCGCGAGCCACGCATTGTAAACGTGGCTGCCGAGGTCGCCGGCTTCAATCCGCCGATGCCAAAAACAAGGGATAAGCAGGCCCGCGGAAATCGCTACGGCCTGCAGCCAGAAGCGCCGCAGGAAATCGGCCGCGGCTTTAAGAGCTGATGCGTCTCTGTCCGTCTCCATCTTCTCGTATATTCATGGCGCGTGCGGCTGGAGCGACGCGCAGAGTAGCACAGAGGGTTCTACCTGCGCTATTGAGATACGTCAGCCGTCCTTCGCACAGCTCAGCAATGACAGCGTCTTTGCAGTTGAATGGTGGCTCGGGTGTCGCTATCTCGAGGGCTGGCTTTCGCCCAAGCGCTTCAGCCGGTCGCGGAGCCGGCGCTGCAATGGGGTCGGCGTATTCGGGTTAAATGCCACCAGATACCACAGCGGCTGGCTGCGATCGCGACTCAGCCATGCCAACGTCGAAGCGTCCGCGTTCGGATGCCGCGCCACATTCTCGCGAATCGCCCCATACGGATGCTTAGCCAGCTTGTTCAAAGTCTTGGCATTGGACCGTGGATGCTCGCTGATCAGCCTCAGCAAATAATAATCTTCTTCCGGCGCCTGCTTTACTAATTTCTCCAGCATATCCGGCTTGGCATCGGCGCTCAGCACTAAGCCGATTTTTTCGTCCCAAGCAGTGTTGATCTGGTTGAGTTCCCGCGTTCGCGCGTGAATCAGCTCTTCCAGCGTGCGCCGCTCCTGTTGCATGCGCGCAATCGGCAGCTCCGTGCCCTCGAGCGAATCCAGAACACGCAGCAAGTGCTGCCGCTCGCCGAACACAATTTGCGAGGTCCGAGTGGCGGGCCCCTTTTCCTTTTCTTTGTGCTGCACCAGGTCGGAACGTCGCATCGTGTTGGCTGCTCCAGCGCTCTCCCCTCGCAAGCTTGTGCCAGGGATTGTGTCCAAAACCGCGCTCATTTCTCGCGTTAGACCCACGGTGTACCTCACATTCCGCTGGGCCAATCGGATTATGTTCCGCGCACCGCGTAGGGTAAAGTTACCAACGTACTGTATGTGCCCGAAGTGCAACCGTCTGCGAAGCGCTTATTGCGCGCGCGGTCGAATGAGGATCAACGCCCATGTCCGCGTTTGAGGACCACAAAGAGGAATTGGAGCACTACGAACAGATGTTTGGCCGCAAACGCGGACGTCTGGCGGTCTCGCTGGATCGGCTCACCAATGCGCTGGTGCTAGTTGGCCAGCACGGCGTCTATTGCACCAGCCAGCGTAATCCCACCGTTCCGGCCATGGATATTCGCATCATTGCGAATGAACTGACGCACGCGAAAGAGCTGGTGCAATCCGTGATGGAGGAGCTGCGCAGGACGAAGAACGACGCGCATAGCTAAGGAATTGTGAGCTAGTCTCCGGAAACGAGAAAGGGATTCGACTGCCGCTCTTCGCCGATGCTCGTAGTGGGGCCGTGCCCCGGATGTACCACCGTCTCATCTGGCAGGGCCATCAACTTGCCGCGCAGCGAATCCAGGATGTCTTTCATTGACCCGCCCCACAAATCGGTTCTTCCGATGCTCCCGGCAAACAGCGTGTCTCCCGCAAAAAGCTGCGGCGCGGCCAGCGTAATTTTCCCCATTTCCAGCGGCATGTACAGCGAGACGCTTCCCGGCGTGTGCCCGGGCGTATGAATCACATGCGCCTCGAGCGAACCCCACTGCAACGCATCGCCGTCGGTCAGCAGTTGGTGCACATCGGTTAAATCCGGCGGCACTACTCCCAGAAACGCCGCCTGCACGTCCATCGCCTGATAGAGGGGCAAGTCTTCCCGGTGCATCATCACCGGAGCACCGGTGTATTTGTGCAGCTTGCTGAGGCCGCCGACATGATCGATGTGCGCGTGCGTGCTGACGATTGCCTTCACCGTGAGCTTGTGCCGCCCGAGCAGCTCCAGAATGCGGCTCACTTCATCGCCCGGATCGACAACCAGCGCCTCGCGCGTCACAGGATCGCCGATGATCGAGCAGTTGCACTGCAGCAGCCCCACCGGAATGGAGATGTGCAGGAACCCCTGCTTTTCTACGCCCACTGCTGGAATTGGTTCATCCATCAAATGAAGTATAACATTCGCTCCTTGGCGCATCACTGCTGCAGAACGCGCCTAACAGCGGCTTTGCTACACTGTAACAAGGCGTCGATCACCGCCGCGTATGCAAAGCCCCGAAACCGCAAAAACAATCGATACGCCGCTCGCGCCGCTGCATCAGCAAGCCGCGGCGAAAATGGGAGCGTGGTTCGGCTGCGCCCTACCCGATGATTTCGGCGATTGGCAGCGCGAATACTGGTTCGCGCACAAATCTGTGGCGCTGATCGACAAGAATTATCGCACCTATCTCTCCTTCACCGGCCCAGACCGGGTGCGCTATCTCAACGCCATTCTCACCAACAACATCAAGGATCTGAAGCCATCGCATGGCAACGTTTCGCTATTGCTCAATCCACAAGGCCGCATTCTCGCGGAGATCGAAACCTACGCGCTGCCCGAAAGTCTGTTCTGTGTCTCCTACGTGATGATCCGAGAGCGCCTCATCGAGGCACTCGACAAATACATCATCATGGATGACGTCACTCTAGCCGATGACACCCACCGTTTCGGCACGCTGGCGCTGGAGGGGCCTGCATCCGCGACCATTGTCAGCGAATTGACCGGACTCGATCTCAATTCGCAGGCGGAACTCGCCAGACAGAACGTCCGCGTCGGGACAATTCCCTGCACCATTATTCGGCGCTCGCCCGGAAGGTTTGTTGGAGCCGAATTTCTCGTTGAACGCGCCCATTTGGAAGGGCTGTGGCAAACCCTTCAAGAGAAATCCAGAGCTGCGGCCGGCGGCCCCACCGGCTACTCCGCGCTTAGCGCGCTTCGCCTCGAGCAAGGCATTCCGTGGTTCAGCTATGACTTTGGCGAAAAGCAAATCCCTCACGAAGCCGCCCTCGAAAACAGTCACATCAGCTTCACCAAGGGCTGCTACACAGGGCAGGAAATCGTCGAACGCGTGCGCTCTCGGGGCCAGGTCAATCGCCGCCGCGTCGGTCTGCGTTTCACCGGCGAAGCGGTCCCCTCCCCCGGCGAAATCCTAACTTCCGACGGCAAAGAAGCCGGCTTCGTCACGCGCGCAGCATTCGCGCCCGCGCTCTCTTCCTCGATTGGCATGGGTTACGTCCGAAAGGAAAACAACTCAACCGGCAGTCAGTTGGAATCGCGAGGCGGAGCCGCGGCGGTTACAACATTCCCAATCGAGCAAACGTAACGGCCACCTTCAGGCGGGCCTCCCAGATTGATCACCCTGAGCCAGCAAGTTCGCTCGTTTGGAATGGATTTTAGACTTTTCTGAAATCCCTCACTGCATCACCAGCATCGGCTGCAGTGCCTTGTTCAACCGCGCACGGTCTTCTTGGGTCATGGCAATAAACTCAATCCCCATACCTCTAGTCGGCGTAACTCGTCGCACCACGGCCCGCGCCCGCACTTCGCCGAGTGGCAAATCCAGCAGCACTTTCACCATGCTGCGCATCGGCGCCGGCTGCCGAGTCAGCACAAACAGTCCGCCCAACGCAATACTCTCAAGACAGGAAACCGCACGACGTGTCCCCGATTGCCATGCCACCACCAAACTCCTAGGCGGCACGACGCGCGGATAGCGTCTCTGCTCTGCATCCCCCACGACAGACTCCCAAGCAAGCTAGGTCAGAGCCGCCAAGTCTTCGCTAAAATCAAGCCCCCGTCAACCTCTTTATGTAGTGCGGCCGTCTTGCGCGCCGCTGCCTTCTCTCCAACCTTCAAGTCTTCCGCTTGTACACGCGCACGTAATCCACCAGCATTTTTTGCGGAAACACGGTCGTTCCGTCGGGCGAGCCCGGCCAGTCTCCACCCACTGCCACATTCAAGATAAGGAAAATCGATGATCGAACACCCACGTCCCACCCGCAGGCCACTGCGCCGCCGTGAACGTCGCATATAAATTTGAATCCAGATAAAAACGAACGGCGCCAGGCTCCCACTCCGCCGCATAAACGTGAAAGTTGTCTGACAATTTCTGTCCCGCGGGTAATGCGATCGTCGCTGTCAAATCGCTGGTCTGATTCGTCGAGCTCGGACCATGCAGCGAGCCGTGGTTGATTCCCGGTTCCTTGCCGACATTTTCCATGATGTCGATCTCGCCGCACTTCGGCCAGCCAACGGAGCCAAAATTCTCACCTAGCGTCCAGAACGCAGGCCACATTCCCTGCCCCGCAGGGAGCTTAATGCGTGCTTCAAATCTCCCATACGCCTGTGAGAACAACCCTTCGTCTTCAACCGCGCCGATGTGTAGTTGAATTTAGCGCCGTCCGGCCCGGCGTATGCCTCTTGCCGTGCTGTAATTACCAGATTACCGTCCTCGATCCGCGCATTTTCCACGCGATTCGTGTAGAACTCGAGTTCATGATTCCCCCACCCACTCCCGCCAATGTCATAAGTCCACTTCGAAGCATCCGGCACAGATCCGTTTTCCCCGTCAAACTCATCGCTCCAAACCAGCGCGTAGTCCTCGGGAAGCTTCTGCTTTTGTGCCTCCCCTCTGTGCGAAAGCAAGCTCACAGCAGCAAGCAAACAAATGCAATGACGGGTCTTTAGACCAGCTTGCGACAACTCTAAATTACCAACCCCTGGAATCCGCAATCGCATCTTCAAACCCCCGCTCACATGGACACACTACCCTGCACTCGCTAAACTCCCAACCCTAAAACAATCGGGAGGCATTGTGAAGGCCATCCTCTTCCGCCAGCATGGCGGGCCCGAAGTTCTGCAATACGCCAACGTCCCCGAGCCCGAACCCCGCCCCAGCGAAGTTCTCATCCGCGTTCGCGCCTGCGCCCTGAATCATCTCGATCTCTGGGTCCGCCGCGGCCTCCCCAACGTCCCCATCCCGCTTCCGCACATTCCCGGAAGCGACGTCGCCGGAGAAATCGCCAAAATCGGCTCCGAAGTTACCACCGTGCGCGTCGGCCAAAAAGTTGTCCTGGCTCCCGGAGTCGCCTGCGGCAAGTGCCCGGCATGCATATCCGGTCTCGACAATCGCTGCCGCCAGTTCACCAACCTCGGCTACATGGTCGACGGCGGCTGCGCTGAATTCGTCCGCGTCCCGGAAGTCAACTGCCTCCCTTACCCCGAAAATCTCTCGTTCGAACACGCCGCGGCCCTTCCGCTCGTTTTCCAAACCGCTTGGCACATGCTTGTGGATCGCGCGCACCTTCAACCCGGTGAAGACGTGCTCATCCTCGGCGCCGGCAGCGGCGTTGGCAGCGCCGCCATCCAGATCGCGAAATTCTTCGGTGCCCGCGTCATCACCACTGCCGGTTCCGACGAAAAGCTCGAGAAAGCCCGCCAACTCGGCGCCGACCACGTCATCAATCACAAAACGCAAAAAATTCGTGATGAAGTTCGCCGCATCACCAACAAGCGTGGCGTCGACGTCGTCTTCGAACACGTCGGCACCGCCACTTGGGACGACAGCCTCGCCAGCCTCGCGCTTGCCGGACGCCTGGTCACCTGCGGCAACACCACCGGCTACGAGGCCAAAATCGATTTGCGATTCCTATTCAGCCGCCAGCTTTCGCTGCTCGGCTCCTATATGGGAGTGAAAAGCGAGTTGCACACCATCATGAAGCTAGTCTCCGCCGGCCACCTGAAGCCGGTAGTCGACCGCATGTTCCCGTTAGCCGAGGCCGCCGCCGCGCACGCCTATCTCGAGTCCGGCCAGCAATTCGGCAAAGTCGTTCTTATCCTCTGACGCTGGCAACGCTCTTACACGCATCCTGTACGAAGTCTGACCCAACGTACTATTTACTTGCAGAACTCCCGCTGTAAAACTCCCGACACTTCCGGGGTCAACACTCACCAGCCCTGGTTCCTCCCGGCGGTCAGAGCCCAGTCTGACCTGTTTTTCGAACAGCGAGGTCTTTCAATGATGCCCAAGAAATCAGTTGTGTACGTGTGTCTGCTCGCGGCTGCAGCTCTGGCGTTTGCAATGGCCGGCCAGTTGATCGGTCAAAGCTCCAGCCCGCCCGCCGAAGCCCCTTCGGGCTACGACAATCAACCCAATGGTCTCATCGACTCCGCAACATTCACCCATGACCGCGGCAAGTTTGAAGAAATCGAGAACATCGGTGATGGTCTCGGTCCAATCTTCAACGCGCAATCCTGCCGCGAATGCCATCAGAATCCGGTCACCGGCTCATCCAGCCAGGTCAAAGAACTTCGCGCAGGCCACCACGACAGCTCGGGCCATTTTGTCCCAGCCACCGCCTTCTTGGCCGATAACACGGTGACCATTCCCAACCGCTCTCTCATCAACCAGCGCGCTATCTGCCCCGCGGTGGACACCATTGACGTTGGCGGTCAGCAACAAGCGTTTAACTTCCCTCAGACTCAGGGCCAGGAACGCATTACTACCGCAGAAACCATTCGCGCTTTCCGCATTTCCCTGAATACCCTCGGCGATGGCTTCATCGAGTCCATTGCCGACCAGACACTTCTCAACCTAGCCGCCTCGCAATGCACGCGCACGGGCGGAGTCATTTGCGGTCAGGCTGTGCAGGTGCCGGTGCTCGAAGCCAGCGGCGCTCTCGCGGTCGGCCGCTTTGGATGGAAGAATCAGCACGCCTCACTTCTATCTTTCTCCAGCGACGCTTACTTGAACGAGATGGGCATCAGCAATCGCTTGCCTCCCAACAATGTGGACGTCACCCGGATCTGCGACGTGGTTCCGGATCCCAATGACAATACTTTCGATTCCGAGGGTTTGAACGACATCGATCATTTCGCGCGTTTTATGCGCGCCACTAAGGTAGCGCCCCGCGACACCGCCCTGGCTACTTCATCGGACGGCGTCGCTGGCGCAAACCTGTTTGGCTCCGTTGGCTGCGCGACATGTCACGTTTCTTCGATCATCACCGCGCCAGCCGGCACCGGCGTGGCTGCAGGCGCGTTCATCGTCCCTGATCAGCTCGGCAACAAAGTTATTCACCCTTACAGCGATTTCCTTCTCCATGACGTCGGTACCGGTGATGGCATTGTGCAGACCGGCGGCCAGGAGACCGCGCGCAAAATGCGCACGCCTCCTCTCTGGGGGGTGCGCACTCGCACCGAATTGCTCCACGACGGCCGTTCCAGCACCTTCTTCGACGCCATTCAGCGTCACCGAAATGAAGCGCAAGGCGTGATCAACAATTTCAATGCCCTCACGCCGGCCCGACAAAACCAACTCCTAACGTTCCTCCGCTCCCTCTAGCTGTGTAAACAAAACCGGCAAGGCGCTTTCCACGCCTCGCCGGTTTTCTCTTTTTGCCTAAAAATGTAGAGGCCGGGTTGCAACCCGGCCTCTCTTAACTCTGCGAACTCTCAGTGTACCCTGCGTCTCTGAGTTGCCTTTGTCTTTCTACGCCAAATTCAGAGCGCGCTTGAATGAACCCTTCTCGCTGTCAATTTTCTTCTGCAACTGCAAAATCGAATACAGCAGCGCCTCCGGCCGCGGCGGGCATCCCGGAACGTACACATCCACCGGAATCACCTGGTTGCATCCCTGCACGATCGCGTAATTGTTGAACACGCCGCCCGAAGTCGCGCAGGCCCCCATCGAAATCACCCACTTCGGCTCCGGCATTTGATCGTAAAGCTGCCGCACCACCGGCGCCATCTTGTGCGAAAGGCGCCCGGCCACAATCATCAAATCCGCTTGCCGTGGCGAGGGACGAAATACTTCCGCGCCAAATCGCGCCACGTCAAACCGCGCCGCCGCCATCGACATCATTTCAATCGCGCAGCACGCCAACCCAAATCCCAGCGGCCAAATCGAGCTTTTCCGCGCCCAATTCACCGCCTTATCCAGGGTCGTGAAGATGATCCCTTCATCTTCCAACAACTTGCCGAAGTCATCCGGCTTGGTCAGCGTGACATGCTTACCCAGCGATGTGCTCATAAGCCCTCGTCCCCTTCATTTTCGCACACCTCACCCTTGAAGCAAATCGCCTACTCGTGACACGGCCATGTTTGGCAGTGCGCGGAGCCTGCGCTCCGCTCCGCATGCATTCCGATTTATAATCGCGCCCATGGGCACGGTCCTCTCACCCCTCCGCCAGTCCCCCCACCTGCGCCTTCACTGCGTCAACGTTTTCGTCCGCGACCAGGACCGCAGCCTGCGCTTTTTCGTCGACCTCCTCGGCTTCAACGTCGCCTTCGACACGCGCGTGCAATCTGGTGAGCGCTGGGTCGGCGTCGCCCCTCCCGATGGCGCCGCCATCCTATCCCTCATCGCTCCTAAGCCCAATTCCGAGCAATACAAGCTCATCGGTCGTGCCACGCAAATCGTCTTCGTCACAGAAGACGTCACCGCCAAATTCCAGGAATGGTCTAAGCGCGGCGTCCGCTTTCAAACTCCGCCCCGCCTCAAGCGCATTCGCTACCAATCGCAAGCTGTACAAAATGCAGCGACCGTCGGCGATGGCCAAGCCGCCTCTAAGCGCGGGCCAACATCCTCCATGGCTCCAAACGTTAGCGGCATGCTCCTCGGCGAGGAAACGCCTGTCTGGGGCGGCGTCTTCGCTCGGTTCCGCGATATCGACGGCAACTCCTTCTCGCTCGTCAGTTTCGACGAGCTCACCCACGCCATGGAAGCGCAACGCCGCTCCATCGCCGCAAAGCAGGAAACCGAACGCCGCGCCGCGCACGAACTCGAAATCGCCAAGCACGTGCAGTCCCGCCTATTCCCGCAAACCCTGCCGCCTCTCGCTACTCTCGAATACTCTGGCGTCTGCATCCAGGCCCGCCAAGTCGGCGGTGACTATTACGATTTCCTCGATCTCGGCCAAAGCCGCGTTGGCTTCGTCATAGCAGACATCTCCGGCAAAGGAATCGCCGCCGCGCTCTTGATGGCCAACCTGCAAGCCAATTTGCGGAGCCTCTGCGCCATTGCCCAGCAGCCGCCCGACCATCTGTTGTGCTCCGTAAACCAGCTCTTCTGCGACAACACAACCGACGGCGCCTACGCCACGCTTTTCTTCGCCGAATACGATGACTCCGCTCGCCTGCTCCGCTACGCCAACTGCGGCCATCTCCCTGCTCTTCTTCTCCGCGGCGACGATACCGTAACACGCCTCGACGCCACCGCCACCGTCCTCGGCATTTTCAAAAAGTGGGATTGTGAGCTGGGCGAATGCCACCTTCTCCCCGGCGACATGCTCGCCCTCTACACCGACGGCATCACCGAATCCTTCAACCACGATGGCGAAGAATTCGGCGAGCCCCGCCTCCTCGACTCCCTCCGCCGCCATCGCTCGCTCTCCTCGCAAGCCGCGCTTGCCTCCATGGTCGACGAGGTCCTCCACTTCAATCCCCAAGAGCAACACGACGACATCACCCTAATCCTCGCCAAATGCCACCAGTAGCGCAGGCTTAAGCCTGGGCCGGCCCCGGAAGCCTGCACGTGTGCAAAACAGGTGTCTCTAGGGTCTCCTCCCGTCTTCCACTGAGAGATAAATCACGGCTCCAACGAAAAAAATGCTCCCGCGCGCAGCGCGATTCCCGTCGGCACCTTTCATCGCACCGTGGTCAATCGCACAAGGTTCTCGCAACTCTTATTCCTGCCACCGCTTACCGCTCCGCGAATTTCCCGCGCGTCCGTCCCGTAGATCCCCGATATGGAAGGCCGCGTGCCCACGCAAACAGTTCCTGCCCACATTCAGGAGGTGTACGTCTATGCTTCGTAAGTTCCTCTGTTCTGCCTCGCTTGCCGGCTTGATGCTCTCAGGCATCGCCGCGCACGCGCGTCCCGCCCAGGAGAAATCTCAACCAAAACAACGCAATGAGGAGACCAAGTCTGCCTCCGGCAAAGTAACCGACATTGCCAGCGACAAAAAGTCTTTCACTATCGAAGTGAGTGATGGAAACGCCAAACACACCATGCAATTCATCTTGGACGGCAACACGCAGGTGCAAGGCAAGGTCAGCGTTGGAACTGATGCCACCGTCGAGTTTCAACCCACTCCAGACGGCAAGAATCTCGCCATAACCATCACCCCGCGTTCTTCGCAATCGCCCTCGCCCGGCAACTGACCTTCTGCTCTTCGTAGCAGTCTGACGAACCGGTCACTCTAGGAATCATCGTGACCGGTTCGTTCTGTCTTGCCCCACCAAAAATTTGCGACGCGCACCCGCTCTCGTTTACTCTGCTTGTCCTGAGCCAACGGGAAGGCAGCCTCGAAGGGCTATAGTATGCGGACCTCGGCAACTCGGAGGCCGAACACATGACTCCGCCAGGCTCGTCCAAACACATCCTTGTCACCGGAGCCGCCGGCAAGGTCGGCCGCCATTTCATCCACCGCGTTCTGCACTCTGCGAACAAGCACGATCCGAGCATTCGCCTCCGCGCGCTCTGTCACAATCGCCTCCTTGAACCACAACCTCGCCTCGAAGTTGTGCAAGGCTCCATCTCCGATCGCGCCACGGCCCGCAACGCCATGGCCGGCATCACCCACGTCCTCCATTGCGCAACCTGCAAGGAAACTCCCGACGACGTGATCGACGTCACCGTCAAAGGCCTCTTCTGGCTGCTCGAAGAGTGCCGTGCCAGCCCACATTTGCAGCAAATCATTCTCATCGGCGGTGATGCGGCCCTCGGTCATTTTTACTACCCGCATCCGCTCCCGGTCACCGAGCAGCAACGCCACAGCGCCTACCCCGGCTGCTACGCGCTCTCCAAAGTCCTCGAAGAGGTCATGCTCGAACAGTATTTCATCCAATATCACCTTCCTGGCTGCTGCCTGCGTGCTCCCTGGATCATGGAAAAGGACGACTTCAAATTTTCCCTCTCCTTTGGCGAAGACGTTTTCGGCGGACCGCGCTGGCGCGACCTCGTCGGACCCGCGCGCGCCGACGAATACAGCAAGTCCGGCGCCGTGCCCGTCATGCTCGACCCCCAAGGTCAGCCCGTAAAACGCAATTTCGTCCACACCAGCGATCTCATCGATGCCATTCTTCTCGCCCTCGGTCATCCCAAAGCGCTCGGGCAAACCTTCAACATCTCCATGGACGAACCCGTCGACTATCGCCAGGTCGCAGACTATCTCCGCCAGACCCGCAACCTGCCCTCCGTCGACGTCCCCACTCCGTATTGGTCCACCTGGCTCGACAACACCAAAGCAAAATCCCTACTCGCATGGCGCCCCCAGTACAACCCGCAGCGCCTAATCGAGGAAGCCTGGACTTATAGCCGCGCCCCGACCGACCCCCGCATCACCTGGTACCCCGGCTAACTCGTTAGGTGAGGTCACGTAGGGGCGCAGCATGCTGCGCTCCAACTTGGCGCGATGTTCGCTTCACCCCACGCTTGGTGTCATCCGGACGTCAGCAGTCGAAGGTTCCGGCTTTCCGTGGAATAGGCGGAACTTTGCTCATGGAGAGCGCGTAACTCATACGGGAATAAGGAGACAAGATGAGCGGACGAAACGCACGTTTGCGGTGCAAACCGATAGTCAGCTCGCGCGCAAACATGTTGGCGCAAATAGCGCTAGCGGGAATATTGGCATTAGCGGCGAACCCGCTTTGCGCACAGGAAAAAGCGCAGAAGGACACAAGCAAAGACAAGGAATTGTCAGTCACCGTGCACGGTCCGGACACCGATGCCGGCCTGATTGTCAGCGCACGCGCCACCGCCAAAGAAGTAGGCCTGCCCATCTACCCGGGAGCGATGCCGCACAAGGACCAGGACAAGGACGACAGTCCGGCCGCAAAGCTAGGACTGTGGAGCACTTCATTCGGATTCAAGCTCGTTGTGCTGAAGATGGAATCGAGCGACGGCCTCAGGAAAGTCGCCGACTATTATCAGAAGGCGCTGGCCAAGTACGGGACGGTCCTCGATTGCACGAATCCTGCGCCGGCCCAGGAAGGCAACAACAAGAAATCCGAAAAGCTCACCTGCGGCGACGACAAGCCCGACAAGGGCGGGATGCTATTCAAAGCGGGCACCAAAGAGAAGCAGCACGTCGTTGGAGTCCAGCCAAACGGGACCGGCACGATTTTTCAGTTGCTATACATTGAGGCCCGAGGAGAACAGAAGAAACCCGCCTGAATCCAGACCCAGATTTTATCTACTCCGGCGGAACGTATTGTCCGGCCAGGAGAATCCGCGACAGCCACTCAGCATGGGGTAGCCCCGACCGCAAGAGTTCCTTTGCTTCAGTCTCCACGTCGTAAGCGACCCGCCGAATGCTGACGCTCTCTCCGTCAATCACCAAATACGATGCACGTGTATCTCCGTCATAGGATTGGCTGACGCTGCCCGTATTTGCCACGGTCATCCCTTGAAGTCGGCGTATGTAGGGACGATGAATATGTCCGTAGACCACGATCTGCGCACCAAGAGACGCGTATGTACCGTGCAATTCCTCATCGCTGGCATTCGGCATCGGAGCGCGCCACAGGTCGCCCGGGCTGGCATGGACCACGCTAAAGCCGCGTCCCGAGTACTGATCGGGAAGTCCTTCCAGCCATCGCAAGCGCTCCTCACCGATGCTTGCGAGCGTCGGTGGAATCATCTCTTGAATTCTGGCAAGAAGTGGCGCGATCTTCGGGTTTGCTGCGGCATATTCCGCCAGGCTTTCCGGTGCCCAAAGCATCTCGTCCGTATTCCCACGGACCCCGGGCCACCCGAGGATGCGGACCTGATCGATGATTTCCGCCGGGTGCACTCCACCGTAAGCCAAATCGCCGCCATGGACGACGAGGTCAGGTGCAATTTGTCGCAGGTCGGCGACAACTGCTTCGAAGGCGCGCCGATTCCCGTGAACGTCCGATACGATCGCGACTCTCACTTTGTCCGCCGCCTCATCAGGCATCCCAGCAAAAGCTGACGGCGCTCAAGGATTCAGAACAACGCTACGTCTACTTTCCAGAAGTTTCAGAACCTTGTCCGCCTTGTCTGTCTCGACGCCCACTTCCACCAGCGCTTCGCGAAAGTGCCGCAGGAACCTGTCGAAATGTCCATCGTTCAGCCCTTGTTCCCGCGCGCGCGCATGAGCTGCGGCGATGTCTGCCCCTGTATAAACGATGCGTCCTCCAAGCAGCATTGAGACAAACATGCTCTGCCGAGATCGTAGCTGTGCCATATCGCTGCTCTTGAAAAACGGCCGGAGCGTCTCATCCGCGAAGACTCGCCTGTAAAAGGACTCCGTGGCCGCCTGCACGGTTGGTTGCCCACCGATGAGGTCATAGAGTTCGTCGATCACTCCATCCCCCTGAATGCCACTAAATACAAAGTCGCGAGGATTAGGTCGGAGCGAGAGGCTCGCAATGGATGGTCATTCTATCGGCCGCGCAGGCGAAGTCAATCAGCGCCGCCCGAGGGTCTTGCCGACTTGGGCAGCTTCCCTTCTCTTTAACCTTTGCACCATGCACGCAAGGTGATATTCACACATAAGCCCCGCTCCCAATCCGCTCGAGGAGGCAGTGCCCATGAAGCTCTTCATCGCAGCGGCTGGTCTAACCCTTGCTCTCGTTTCTGTCAGTACGCAGGTTCCTGACGCACCCACGGGTTTCGACGACAAAACCAACGGCATGGTCGATGATGCGACGCATCAAGCCGACCAAATGAAATTCGACGAGGTCGAGCAGCTCAGCGACGGCCTCGGACCGTTATACAACGCACAGTCCTGCCGCGAATGCCACCAAAGCCCGGTGTCCGGCGCGGCGTCCCAGGTCACGGAATTACGCGTTGGCCATCAGGGACCGGACGGACGCTTCCGCACTCCTGACATCCCGATCGCTCACGGAGCCGAGGTCATCACCGGCCGCTCGCTCGTGAACGATCGCGCCATCTGCCCCAATGCCGCTTTTCCTGACAAGGAAATCCAGGAACGCGTTCCAGAAACCGAGACGATCCGCACGCTTCGCCTCTCTCTCAGCGTTTTGGGCGACGGCTTCGTCGAGGCCATTGCCGATCAGACTCTCGTCGATCTTTCCAAGCAACAATGCAAATCTTCGCACCACAAAATCTGCGGCCAAGTTCTCTATGTCCCCATCGTGGAAGCGCCCGGACAGATGGGCGTAGGCCGCTTCGGCTGGAAAAACCAGCACGCTAGCCTGCTATCGTTCTCAGGTGACGCTTACCTCAACGAGATGGGCATCACCAATCGCCTGCAACCCAATGAGGTCACCAACCTCTGCAACAGCGCTTCGGAGCCGAATGACAAGCCCGGGCCCGACGGCCTTTCCGATATCGATCGCTTCGCCCGCTTCATTCGCGCCACCAAAGCGCCCGCGCGCGATGCGCAGCTCGCCAACGGCGCAGCTGCAAGGAAGGGCCTCACTCTTTTCGACAAAATCGGCTGTGCCACTTGCCACGTCGAGGCAATAACCACTGCTACCGCGGGAACCAAGATCAACGGCGGCACGTTCACAATTCCGCCCGCACTCGGCTCCATCACCTTGCATCCCTACGGCGATTTCCTGATGCACGACGTGGGCACCGGCGACGGAATCCTGCAAGCCATTCGCGAGCACTACGGGCACCGAGTCTTCCAGCAAATGTCGGACTATCTCTCGAAACAAGATTTTGAGAGCAGCCGGAACAAGATCCGCACCGCTCCTTTGTGGGGAGTTCGTTTACGCCCGCGACTCATGCACGACGGCGCCTCAACAACGATTCTGGAAGCCATCACGCGGCATCGCGGCGAGGCCAACCATGTCACCCAGCAATTTGAAAAACTGAAACGCCCCGACCAGGAAGCCATCATCGAGTTCCTGAAGTCCTTGTAAACGTCCGCGGCCTGGCGCCTTTATTCAGGAATAACTTCGTCTGATGGGAATGCTCGCTAGAAAAGCATGATTGGTACTCCTACGACCCAGGTACCAAATCTTTAGTGCTCTTGGCCCATGGAAAGATATCCGGGCAGCCCCTATTCTTCATGACCTCTGGGTCACACTCGAATGGTTTCACTCATTGCTTTGTTGTTTGCTCTCCCTGTGGTGGGCCAAGGCTGCCCGCACGAAGGCCCCGACCACCGATGGTTTGGCCGTATGGGCTGTCAAATACAACGCAAGATGACCATCGAACACGCTCGTCCTCCCCGAACGATTTGGTCTTTTCGCATCTTGAAGTGCTCGGTGAAAATTGATCCGAAGCATCCCCACCTGTTGGTCGAATGGCCCGCGCGATCTCGAAGATTATGGCGGTTCCGCGTTGGCTACCGTTGGGATGCCAACGCCAAAGCCTATATCTTCCCTGCTCTCGCGCTAAAGAACGTCGATGGGCCGATGCCGGAGTATCAAACGGACTCACAACGGCGTCTCAACCGAAGTGACTAGGAGCCGGGGGTTCTTTTTCCTGTTAGCGCTCACACGCAACCTGCGTAGCGGCCGCCCTAAGAACCTGCGCCATTATTTCTTTTCAATCTGCTCTTTCAAATGCTTTGCACAGGCCTCGGCAGTAGTTTGCTGCCCGTGAAGAGTGTTTTTCTTGTCCACAGAGTAGGCGAATACGATCGCCCCGCTCCTTTGATCGATCATTTGCACGCTGGCGGCATTGTCAGAGTGGATTTGCTTCGTCATAAGCATTTTTGCCCATCCAGCCTTTTTCTCTTCCGATGTGCTCTTCAGGATGTACGTCGCCTGTTCTGCACTCGCCACGGGAACCAGCGGCACATTTTTCTTTTGTAAGGCTGCAGTAAGGTAATTCTCAAAGCCCCCCTGGGGCTCGATGTAGACGGTCGCTCCTGTAACGATGCGGTTACCGACCAGCGCTGCCGCAGGCCCGGCTGCGTTCGGTGATGCACCAGCGGTCGTTTCGTACGTTGCCGGAGTCACAGTAGGGACCGATTTTGCCTGAACACGGTCGGTCTTCGCGTCTGGTTTTGCCCCAACCACGTGGCAGGCCATTCCGTTCACTAGTGTTTCGTTCGGGGCCAAGGCACTGCCAGAGTTGGACAGATCACGGCACTCCATTCGCACCTGCGTCGCCGACGGCTGCTGCCCGAAAGTAGTAGTCGCAAAACAAGCCAAGACAACCAGAGCTGAGTAAGTTCTCACGGTTTTTCCCTCTGATGGCAGCTTGAGTAGAGACTCGTGAACCACAAATATTACTTTCGTACTTGTGTCAGCAAAGGATTACATGGTCTTGAGGGCAGGTTAGGCATCCCGGCGCTAAAGGCCACGCGCAATCGGAGCCTTGAGTCGACTTGTCCGGTAACCGACTTGTCAGCAGTTTGCTACAACTGCTCCGCTAAGTGGCTCATCTGGGGCCCTTCCAGAATGGGAAGAGCATTGCGGTACGTTGCCGGTACTGCCTGTAGGCGTCCCCGAAGAAACTAATCAGGTCGTGTTCTTCAAACTGAATGGCCAACAGGATGTAACCCGTCGTCGCGATGGAAAATAGCAGGTGGCCCTGAGTCATCTTGGGCGTGGCCCAGAAGGCGACGAGGAAGCCGAGGTAGATCGGGTGGCGAACGCTCTGATAGAGCATTGGCGTCTTGAAACCAATCGGCTCATAGGGCTGACCGCGCAGGTAGAGGGTGACTTGTCGCAAGCCAAAAAGGTCAGCGTGACTCACCATCAGGGTACTTCCCAAAACCGTGAGCCAACCAAGACCGTAGAGACCGAGAAGTATCCAGTGACCAACGGTATTCTGGACGTTCCACACGACTCCTGTCATTGGTCGCCACTGCCAATAGAGCAAATCGAGGCACAGGCTGGCGAGCAGGACATACGTGCTCCGTTCAATGGGATGCGGAATAAGTTTCGTCCACGCACGCTTGAACCACTGGCGCGCCATGACGCTGTGCTGTATAGCGAAGAGGCCTAGCAAAACCGCATCGATGCCCAGAGCCTCGATGGAAAAACTCCCCGCACCGGAATCTATGGATTTGGGAACGAAGAAGTTACCGACAAAGCCGATGGCGTAGAGAAACGTCACGAAGAAAATCAGGTATGCGATGATGCCATAGAGGAACGCTGCGATCCTGCCCATGGTGTCTGCCTCCTCAGCCAGAGTCCTGTTTGCCCCTGAGACTTGCGTTCGCTTGTCGCTAAGAGCTTGGCCGTGAAAACCACCGCGGTAGGAATTTGCACGAATGTTATCTCCGCGCTATCCCGTAGTCAAGGCAGATGCGCTCGAAGGAAGATCAACCGGAAAACGGTCAAGTGTGAGGGTGACGCATGTCGAACGGCTGCACGGTGGTCTGGGGCATGGACTTGAAGTGGAAGTTCTCGTAGCATTGCCCGTATGAAAAAAGTGAAATCTGGCAATCGCGGTTCCGCGGCGAAAGGCAACGGCGCTCCGAAAGACGTTGATGAATACCTTGCTGGCGTCCCGGAACCCGCCCGCGGCACCTTGAACAAGATTCGCGCGGCCATTTGGTCCGCTGCGCCACCGGAGGCTACCGAGGCCATCAGCTACGGGATGCCGACGTTCAAGTACAAAGGATCGCTGGTGTGGTTCGCCGCGTTTTCGAAACATTGCAGTTTGTTCCCTACTGCCTCCGTGATCGAGGAGTTCAAGAACGAACTTAAGGGCTTCTCCACATCCAAAGGGACCATCCACTTCCCCACGGACAAGCCACTGCCGACCGCACTTGTTAAGAAGCTGGTGAAGGCGCGTGTCGCGCAGATCGAAAGCAAGAAACGGCGCTGACCGGGTTGCCTCGACACCTGTTCATGACTTCAAAGACGGTTGACTGCCCCCGTCAACATCTCTAAGTGGACGCAACGCCTGGTTAACGCGGTTTTGCGCGAGCAGGTGTCGTGATAGCATCTCAGCCCTCGTGAGTGCTTGTTCGTCTTCTAGACGCGACTTCATAAGACTTGCGCTTGCTGGGTCGTCACTTCCATTTATGCGTAGTCTGGGATTGGGCTCTAGCTTGGCCGACGACCGGACACGCTGGTACCGCGACGCCAAATTTGGCATGTTCATCCACTGGGGACCATACTCGCTGGCCAGCGTGGAGGCCTCCTGGCCCATAATGACACCCACACCAGCGGGCATCAGCGAGGCGGAGTATCGCGACTTGCCAAGGCGGTTTAGTCCATCAAAGTTCGACGCGAATACTTTCATTGATTTGGCTCGGGCCGCAGGACAGCAATACATGGTGTTCACGACTAAACACCACGATGGTTTTTGCATGTTCGACTCTTCCTACA
>Ga0209011_1000032_pt1 | contig 101695 bp, 75 predicted proteins | sample BlaSpr_A8_OM1_M3_FD_187986 | JGI IMG/M metagenome (GOLD analysis project Ga0209011, IMG submission 187986) | Forest soil microbial communities from Thunder Bay, Ontario, Canada - Black Spruce, Ontario site 2_A8_OM1_M3 (SPAdes) (version 2) | ecosystem: Environmental > Terrestrial > Soil > Boreal...
GCGTGAACCTGACGGGGCAGTTCACACACTGGGTGCAGGGGACGAGCACGGCCAGCTTCGGCGCGGGCATCACGGTAGCCTCGCTGACGGTGAACACGGCGACCACCGCCACGGCGGTGGTGAACATCGATGCGGCAGCGGCAGCAGGAGCGCGCAACGTGTCGGTGACGACCGGCGCGGAGGTCGTAACTCTGACTAACGGCTTCACGGTCGGCAACGGGACACCGGTGATCACGCAAGTGAATCCCAACAGCGGGCAGCAGGGACAGAACAGCCTGCCGGTGACCATTACGGGCAACTTCACGCACTTCAGCAACAGTTCGGTGGTGACGTTCAGTGCAACAGGGGTAACGGCGGGAGCGCCGACGGCGGCGACGGCCACGAGCCTAACGGTGGCGGTGACGATCGCGGGGAACGCGCCGCTGGGAGCGCAGGGGATACAGGTAGCGACGGGCGCGGAGACGGTGTCTCTGGCGAATGCCTTCACGGTGACGCAACCGGTCGGCGGGCCCGCAATCCTTTCGCTAACGCCGAATTCGGCCCTTCCAGGTCAAGCCATCCAAGTCTTGATTACAGCTCAGAACACGCATTTTGTGCAGGGAATAACCCAGTTTAACTTTGGCCCTCAGATTTCGGTTGGCGGGGGCCCTGCAAGCGGTTATGGGCCAGTGCAAGTCACTAGTGCGACCACAGCAACGGCGCAGGTAAGTGTGCCCAACAATGCTGTCGTGGGCTCGCGGACGGTAGTGGTTCAGACGGGATCAGAGCAAGCAAACCTCGTCAGCGGCTTTGTCGTTCACGGCACGCCAGTCCTTTCGTCTCTCACTCCAAGTTCGGGTCAAAAAGGGCAGACGCTTGTCGTGACTATTCATGGGACGGCCACGAATTTCCAGCAAGGGGTTTCGCAGGCTAACTTTGGAGCAGGAATCTCTGTGGGAGGGGCTTTAGCAGGTGGATTTGGACCCATCAGCGTGACAGGACCCACAACGGCCACGGCGCAGATCGCCATAGACGCTGCGGCGGCAGTGGGCTTGCGCACCCCCGTTACGGTGCAAACCGGTGTTGAGCAGGCCTCATTGTCGAACAGTGGGTTCCTTGTACTAGGTCCGGTCATCGGTTCGGCGCCGGTTGTGACCATCACCAGCCCGACGGAGGGCGCTGAAGTCACCGCTCCGACGACGGTCACGGGCACAGTCACCAGCCCGAATCTGTCCAACTGGATCCTCGAGTACCAAGCCAGCGGGTCAACCATTTTCACGCAGTTTGCCGCCGGGACAAGTGCAACAGTAAGTGGCACGTTGGACCCGAGCCTGCTTCTGAACGGCATCGCCCAAATCCGCCTAACTGGCGTGGATCAGTCCGGCCAAACCGCCACCACCATCATCAACGTCGTGGTCACAAGGAATGTGAAGGTAGGCAACTTCACCCTGTCGTTCAATGATCTGACCATTCCCGTCGCAGGAATCCCCATCCAGGTCATCCGCACCTACGACAGCCGCGTCAAGAGCAGCGGAGACTTCGGCTTCGGCTGGTCACTCAGCATCAAGACAACCAAAGTCGACGTGAATGGAGTTCTGGGACAGAACTGGACTGGAACCAAAAGCAGCGGATTCCTCCCGACCTACTGTATTGTTCCAGCACAAAACTATGTTGTCAGCATAAGGCTTCAGGGCGGAACGATTTACCAATTCCAGCCGACTCTGACGTCAGCGACGCAGTGCTCCCTGCTGACTCCGCCTACCTTCGTGGACATGGCTTTTACGCCGATCGGCGCCACTCCAGCCAATGCGACTCTGACGGCCCCGATCGCCACGGGCCTATTTGTGCTCGGCTCTTTCCCGGGCCCCGTACAACTACTCGATTTCGACACGGTCATGCCCGTGGATCCGGATCAGTTCATTTTGACGCTGCCGACCGGACAGCAGCTTACGGTCAGCCGCACGTTCGGCATACAAAGCATAAAGGACACGAACTCAAATACGTTGACGTTCAGCTCCACTGGCATCACGTCTTCGACTGGGAAAGGCGTCATCTTTGCGCGAGATGCTCAAAACCGCATCACCACCATCACCGATCCCATGGCCCATGTTCTGACCTACAACTATAATGCGAGCGGCGACCTCACCACGTTCACCGACCAAATCAGCAACGTTTCAACGTTTACCTACGACGGGAACCACAATTTGCTCTCTTTTAAGGATCCGAGCGGCAACCAGCCGGTTCGCAGCGTCTACGACGATTCCGGTCGGCTCATACAGGAAATCGATGCGTTCGGCCATGTCATCAACCTCACGAACACACCTGGGTCCAGTAGTGAGACGGTCACTGATGCTCTCGGGAACCCGACTACGTTTGTCTACGATGCCCACGGCAACGTGCTGTCCAAAACGGACGCTCTGGGGAATCTCACTACCTTCACTTACAACGCGAACGACCACCTTACCAGCAGGACAAACGCGCTCGGCAAGACCTACAACTACACCTACGATGCCAACGGCAATCGGCTGACGGAAGCCGATCCTTTGGGTAACACCAGCACCTACACCTACAATTCGCTTAGCCAGATCGCTACGTTTAAGGATGCGAACGGAAACTTCGCTACTTCAAATACGTTCGATGCAAGCGGCAACCAGCTGACGGCAACCGACCCACTCGGCCATACAAAGACCATCGCCTACGGAGCAAACGGCCGGATTAACTCGTCGGTTGACTTGAATGGCAAGACGGTCTCATTTACTTACGACGCTGGCGGCAACTTGGCCAGTCAAGCGGATACGGCAGGCACCGTCACAAATTACACGGTCGATGCGAACGGGAACCGCTTGAGCCAAACGATCACAAGGACCACGCCCTCGGGGCCGCAGGTTCTCACGACCCAATACCAATACGATTCTATGAATCGAGTTGTGAAAATCACGTCCCCCGATGGCTCGACCTCTCAGACGAGCTACAATCCAATCGGCAAGAAGGCCTCAACAACCGACGGACTGGGTCGCGTGACAACGTTCCAATATGATGCCTCGGGTCAGCTCATCCAGACCAACTACCCGGACGGAACAAGAGAATTGACCAACTATGACGCCAACGGTCGCCGGATCCAATTTACTTCTCGCTCAAACGCCACAACTTCCTTCACTTATGACGCCCTGGGCCGCATGATCTCCACGACCGACGCCCTTGGCAACACTACAAGCAAGACTTACGACGCCATCGGACAAGTGATCTCGACAACCGACCCACTAGGGAATGTCACGAGCACAACGTATGACGTCGCCGGGAGAGCCCTGACGGTGACGGACGCGAAGGGTGGAGTCACAACCTACACCTACGATGCCGTTGGCAACCGGCTCACAGCAACCGACCCGAATGGCCACACCACTTCATACCAGTATGACGTCGCGAATGACGTCACCAAGGTGACCTACCCAGACAGTACCTTCCAAACGACTGTATACGACAACCTGGGTAAGGTTCTCTCCAAGACGGATGCCGCGGGCAAGACGACCCAGTACAGTTACGATGCCTTGGGGCGTCTGGTCTCCGTAACCGACGCTTTGGCTCAAGTGACGAAGCATGCTTACGACGAGGTGGGTAACCTTATTAGCCAGACGGATGCGAACAATCACACAACCACCTTCGCGTACGACCAGCGCGGTCACCGGATCAGCCGCACACTCCCCGGTGGGCAATCCGAAAACTTTGCTTACGATAATTCTGGAAACATGACTTCTCACACAGACTTCAACGGGAAAATCACGACCTATACGTATGACACGTTGAACCATCTCCTGTCCAAGACACCAGACGCAAGCTTTCATGCATCGCCAGTGACATTTACCTACACGACTTCCGGCCTGCGGGCCACGATGACCGATCCAAGCGGGACATCAACTTACCAGTATGATTCCGCCAACCGTCTCGTTCAGGTCGTTAAGCCGAACGGGACACTTTCCTACTCCTATGACCCCGCAGGTAATCTGATCTCGCTCAACAGTGGCGCGCTAGTCGCCTACACCTACGACCAGCTCAACAGGTTGGCTTCCGTTTCGGATCCCACCACAGGCATTACTAGCTACAGCTACGACGCCGTGGGTAATTTGACCAGCGTTGCATATCCCAACGGCGTCGTACACGCCTATGCTTACAACACCAAAAACCAGTTGACTAATCTGGGCATCAACAAAGGCGCTTTGCACCTTGCGAGCTACGCCTCTACGCTGGATGCAGTCGGACACCGTCTGACGGTGGCAGAACTCAGTGGCCGCACAGTAAACTATGCCTACGACAACAGCTATCGCCTGACTTCGGAAGGGATTTCCGGCGATCCGAATGGTCAGAACGGCACTATTAGCTATACGTTTGACTCCGTGAGCAACCGGTTGCAGAGGAGTTCCACGCTAGCGGCGATTCCGGCCGGTCTGCTTTCCTATGATGCGAACGACCGGCTGAGTACTGACACCTATGATCCGAACGGCAACACCCTTTCTTCTGCTGGCTTGAACAACATATATGACTTTGAGAACCGTCTGATCTCGCATACCACTACCGCGGGCACGGTGACGATAGTTTACGACGGCGATGGCAACCGTGTTTCGAAGACCGTGGGCGGCGTGACCACCAAGTATCTCGTGGATGACCTGAATCCAACTGGTTTACCACAAGTCGTCCGAGAGACCATCTCCGGTAACAACACCCGGACATTCGTCTACGGTTTGGACCGAATCAGCCAAACCCAGTTCCTCGCGAGTTCCGGCACGACGGTTACCAGTTTCTACGTCTATGATGGCCACGGCTCCGTCCGGGCGCTAGCCGATGCAACCGGCGCAGCTACGGATGCGTACGACTACGACGCCTTCGGGAATCTCATCCATTCCGTCGGAACAACGCAGAACGAATTCCTGTTCGCCGGGGAACAGTTTGACACCGACCTCGGTTACTTCTATTCGCGGGCACGCTACTACAACGCATTCACAGGGCGATTCATCACGACGGATCCCTTGGATGGTGATCCCGAATCGCCGATCTCGTTGCACCGCTATTTGTACGCGAACGCCGACCCGATTAATAACTCCGACCCAACCGGTTTGCAGGACCTCATAGATATCAGCATCAGCCTCGCCATTGACAGTACCCTGACTTCAATATCGGCGGGACTAACGACAGTTGGAGTCCTGAGTTTCGTCGCAGGCGTGTTTGGGGGTATTACATACCAGCAACTCCCGCCCGGCGCGTTTTTGAAGCTTCCCGACGCGGCTCTCATCGGCTACACGGTCTTAGCCAACGTCGGGAAAATCGCGGGCAAGTTTGCTACGTCACCCGTGGCCAAAGGAATTGCAGCTGGGCTGTCGCTCCTCAATTTTGGCGGCGGCGTCGACATCCTATATCCATTCCACTGGCCCAATCAGTTGTGGATTTACGGGTACGTCGGGGTAAACATTAGTTGGTGCATTGGGTGCGGAGACAAGGCCACCAACAAATTCAAAGCTCCTTCTGGGTTCGGTGATACGATTACCGGCAGCGCCTATGTCGGCGCGGCTTACGAGACGCCAACCGCCGGAAGCTATGCAGGGCCGTTCTTCTGTTTTGGAGCCTTCGGTAGTTTTGCGAAATTTCTCCCGAGATTCCCGCTCACTCCCGATGTAACTGTTTGCAGTTCGGCGCCAAGTGGAACTTCGCCCGGCGCTTACACCTGGACGAAGAGCGTCAACCCCACTAATGGCCCTAGCTTTGGCTTCACCGCGTCTTACACCTATTACACCGAACCTTATGTCACACCCAATTTCTAGGGGGACTCTTGATTGGGCTGAAGGCGATCCTGCGGGACCTGATCCCCTTGGTCTTTTTAGGCGCCTTCGGCCTGGTCATTTGGCTGATCGTTAGGTCTGGGGAGAAATGGTGGAAGCATGCCAGGACGTTGGTATTTCTGGCTCTCTTCCTGTTTCTGGGGTACACGTTTTTGAGCAGCCTCGTGGCTGGGGTGCGCGGCTTTTATTTCCTCAGAACGCTGCAGCCCGAAAGTGTTGAGTCAATCTCACTCAATAGCGTCGTAATATCCGAAGAGTCCGCCAAGACGAATCTAGTTTCCACACTGCACCAGGTTCAATGGTTTACCTCTAGCCACGGCGGATGGGCTAGTGAAGTCCCGCTGCGCGTTCGCCTCAAGAACGGCCGGGAGAGAGCCTTCATGACCGCCTTTTACTTGCGCCAGCGCGGTGCAGTGATACGGGGTACTTTTCGAACCCCGTGGTCTCACAGAGCATACGATTGTGGATTCAGCGCGGAGCTGCCGGACGTGCTGGCTCGGCTGAACGTGCCTCTGCCCACAAGCAGATAGATATCTCGCCTTACATTTGAAATGTAGCTTTTGCTTCTGTCCGCTCCCGAACGCGGCAAATATCATACCTTTACGGTTGTCGCAGTAACCTGCGCTTAGCTTGTATTCCGACTATCAACATTGGTTATGGATTCACCTTAAGTGCGGCTGGCGTCAGCTTGGAGTCGCTTTCGATTGATTGAAGATACTTCTGAGAAATATTTCGGGACGCTCTATCACTTGCACATTCTTTGCTGACGATGTGCGCTATCGGGCAGAACGTTGCGGCTTCAGCACGGCCTTCCGCGCTCTGCATTCAGCACGTCGCATCTCAAACAAGCCGATATTTTCGCTCATCGTCGCTGACAGGCACGACGCAAAACAAACCTGCAAACGACTCATTGGTGATTCGCAGGTTCCTGTCAAGGCGTATATCTTGCCTTCGACGGACCTTCGACGTTAAAGCAGTCGGTGACTTGGGTTATCTGGAAGTCGAGGTTTCGTTGGATATACGTACTTTGCGGACAAACTTTTGGCCCATGTTTTGCGAATTTGTGCCCCTCTTCGGCCGATCCAAGCTTTTTTAGCACCTCAAGTACGTCGTCCAAAGGCGCCGGAGTGCCTGCTTCGGCTGCTTCAACGAGCTTCTTGAAGCCTAGGACATCCACAAAAGCCACGAACTTTTCTTTGAATTCCGCATTGGCCATGAAGCGACATTTGGTAGCCCGGACGGGAGTCGAACCCGTAATCTTCACCTTGAGAGGGTGACGAGTTAACCGATTACTCTACCGGGCCACTTGAAACAGTTTAGCGTGCGGTCGATTTTTCAGCAATCTGGGTAACTGTGCCCGCCACTTTGTATCGTCCCACCTTCAGAAGCGCTGCTTTCACATCGTCGGTTGCCTTGATGTTGTAGCGTTCGAAGATCGCCTCGGTCTTGTGGCCGGTGATCTTCATCGCTGTACGACGGTCCACACCGGACTTGACGAGATTGCGGGCCGCCGAGCGACGGAAGTCACGGGTTCGAGTCCCGTTGGCGCTACCAAGCAAACCCGGCGCCAAAATCCTCGGCATGAAAAACTCCAGGAACTGATCCGAACTCGAACGCAAGCAAACTTGTGCATTTGGCGCTCCAGCTTCCACACGGGTATACCCCTGCTCATCGACGCGCAGTCTCATCAGCTCTGTTGGGCACAGCTCCGGATGCATGGCATACGCCACCGCAACCGCATCGAACAGGGTAGGAGTTAGCGCGGCGCCGCGCGACCACTGCGTATAAAGAACAAGCAGCGCATCCGTCAAAGCCGTTCCCGCTTTGAAAATCTCCGCTCGTTCGAGTTCCTGCAGTTTGATCTGCGTGGAATCGAGCGGCATGACGTACAGAGGAACGCCGGAGCTGAAAACCTTCTGCGCGGCCTGAATGTCGCAAAGGATATTCCACTCGGGATCGGGCCCGTGGGTCTTGCCGTAATTAAATTGACTGTACCCGCGATATACCGACCCTCCCATGAGGACGACTCGTTTCAACCTGCGGAATGTCGCTGCGTCGCGGTCAATCGCTGCACCCAAATTCGTTTCAGGGCCAATGGCGATCAGAGTGATCTCGCCTGGGTGCCGTCGTATTTGATCAAGAAGGAAGTCCACGGCATTCGGGTAGTTCTGCTCCGCAGGCCCGCCTTCTGCGTAACGGGCCTGGCTCAGCGTGTCCAGTTTGCCCGCCGGATGCTTAGCAATACCCATGGCGACGGAAATGTCCGTCCGGCCGGTTTCCTTCAGGAGACGGCTCAGCAAACGAGCCCGTAGATGCGTGTCGCCCCAAGCGCTGGAAATTCCTAGAATTTTGAACTCAGGACTTCGCAGGGCAAGCCCCACGGCGAAGGCATCATCAATATCGCCGCCGATGTCGGTGTCGATGATAATTTTTTCAGTTGCATTTGATCGCGACCCAGACGTCTCAGTCTGAGCGAATACGGAAGGACTCAACAGGATACAGACAGCGAACACTCCGGCAACTAAGCGCACGCTAACTCCTTGACTCCGCCAACTCCGCCACCGCCCTATGCGCTTGATCAATCGCCACATCGGTGTACGCGCTAGCCCCCGCGTCCGAATTTGCAATTGCAATGCTTCCGAAACACTTCCGTCCGATGACCCACGGCTTCTCTTCCTCTTTCCAGTCCGCATCAAACAGCGCATTGGGCGTGAAGGCATAGCCGTGCGCCCAGCGATTCACGGTAATCCCTTCAATGTCGCGAGCGGCATCAAATCCAGCTCCACCCAACATCCGCGCCAACTGGTCCCGGATGTTGCGCTCGAACGTCGCCAACGGCGTCTGCATCAATTCCATGCGCCCAGCGCGATGCTGATCGCGAGGCGGAAGTCCCGGCCGGCACGGCGTGCGCAACATAAACAGCACCATCGGCTCTTCGGGATTGCCCGGAAACCGATATTGCCCCACGCTCACCGGAAAATCGAGCGCGGTGTAAGTGTGATAGCCGGCAGGTGCAACGATGTGATGCACTCCAAGTTTGTGGAATGCCGTCCAGTTATGTAGCGCCACATGCGTGTACACCAGTGGCGCCTTCACCAGGTAAGCCAGCGCATCTTTCTGCTTCTCCGGCAGCTCCGGGCAAAGATATGGGATCATCCCGTTGTAGCACGCGAGTACGCATTTCTTCGCCTGAACACTCGCCAGCTTCCCGCCCCGCACGTACGCGACCTCCACTTCCTCAGCGGCCTTCCCACCCTTCCCGTGCTGCACGTGTACAACGGTGCTGTTCAGCCGGATTCGCACGGCCGAGTTCGCCTCCTCGAGCTTGCTGTAATCCGCGCGCGCCGTGACTACGTCATCCATCGTCTTGCCAGGCACAGCGCCCGGAATCAAAGCGCGAACTAGCAGGCGAGCGACCGTCGCGTTGCCGTCCGGAAAATGAAAAATGTACGGTTCCTCTTTCTCACGTTCCGGAAATCCCAAGCCATCAAAGCCCGGATACCTGAATGACTGATAGTCGTCGCCGGCCTCATAGCAGGCCGCCGCCGAAACAGCATCGATGCCCACGCAAAACAAATCATGTGTAAACGTCTGAAAAAAGGGCAGTGCCTCCGGAGTGACTTTGCAATACTTCACCAAATAATCCGCGTAGCTAATTTTTTCCAACTTCGCGAGCTTCTCATCTTTCGAAAGGCCGGGAAGATAGTCGACTCTCTCGGTGTAAACGCGCGCGATGTCGCGCCGCGCGATGTCGGAAAGCGGCGCCTGCGCCAGGAACTCTGGCCACGGCGTGGCATTCATTCCCGTGACGAGCCGGTCCGCGCCAAACGTCTCTTTGTCAAAGAAAGCCGCCGTACCTAACTTGCTGTACAGCGCGTGGTCATACGCTTTGTAGAATCGCTCCGTCTGAATGCCAAGTTCCCCCAGCAAGCCCTTCGCAACATCGCTGTACTTGCCCGGGCTCTCAATCGATTGCGTGCCCCCGTAGCTCAGTAGCATGCGCCCGCCGGCTCGAAATTCGTTGCGCTTCGCGTGCCCGCCAAAATCGTCGTGATTGTCCAAAATCAAAATGCGCGCGCTCTTCCCCGCGCTTTTGCGGTAAAAATATGCTGCTGCCAACCCGCTGATTCCACCGCCGACAACGACCAAGTCGTATGTTTCCCCTGTCTTAGCCGGCGCTCCTGTGGAATCCCAGCGCTTTCCGTCGCGAAGTTGATGCGCGTAAGTGAACGTACCGTCGTGATTGCCGCGCATCCCGATAAGCGCCGGAGGATAGTAGCCAGCCGCATTTTCCGGAGCCGTTTCCTCCGCAACCAGAGCCGCAAGCAGCGGATCAGCGGCCAGCAGCCCGCCGGTGCCGATCGCCACGCCATTGAGGAAATCCCGCCGCGTGATGGCGCAATGCATGCCCAACTCCTGGTCTCTGTTCTTCTCAGTCATGCAAAGAGCCTCTTCTCATCACGCTAAACGCATTTTGGCGCCCGCGAAAACTACTGCGTATGCGAACGGATGAGAGTAACATCCGTGCACCACAAATCACACGGAGGCTCGGATGCAAATCGCCATTCCAAGTTCCCTTCGCTGGCTCGTTGTTCCCATGCTCGCAACAGTTGCCGTCCTCGCGTTCCCGGTTTCGAGCGACCAGCAAGCGCAAGCCAGCGCGTCGCAGCAGCAAAATGCCAGCGATAAGCCGTACGTCATTGAGTACTACTACAAGGCCAAGTGGGGCCACGCCGACGAATTTATCGCGCTTTTCAAAAAGAACCACTATCCCGTTCTGAAAAAAGAAATCGAGCTGGGCCGCATCCTCAAGGTCTTCGCCCAAGTCCCCCGCTACCACGCCACGGAGGATGGCCGCTGGGATTTTCGCACGACCATCGTCTTCAAGAACGCCCAAATCGCCAACGACAATTTCGACTCCGCGCCCTTGCTAAAGCAACTGTTCCCCGACCAGGACTCCTACAAAAAGGAAGAACAGCGCCGCTTCGAAATCCTCGACGCCCACTGGGATCTTCCCATCAAGGACTTCGACCTCGACGCCCGCTAATCCGCCAACGGAACGGAGGCTGGGCAACGGCGCGGCTCCCGCAAGCGTCGTACAATATTCGCCTGGAGCGATCATGGCCGATTACACCGAAGCGCACGCCCGCGCGGGCATCGACGCAAAACTCCCGCCGCTCGAAACATGGCCCAACCAGTTCCCGGGCTACATCATCACCACAAAATTTCCGGAGTATTCCTCCGTTTGCCCCAAGACGGGACTCCCCGACTATGGCACCATCACCATCCAATATATGCCCCGCAAAGATTGCATCGAGCTGAAATCCCTCAAAATGTACCTGCTCGCCTATCGCGACCTCGGCATCTTCTACGAGAACGCCGTCAACAAGATCCTGCGCGACATCGCCGCCGCCGTGCAGCCCGAATGGTGCGTCGTCCGCGGCGAATTCACTCCCCGCGGCGGCCTCACCACTACCGTCTTCTCTCGTTGGCCGGCTCCTCCATCTAAAGGCAAGGCGCAACCAAGATCCCGCGCCCGACGCACCAGCCGCTAGCCCGATATGGACATACGCGCATGTTGCGAGAGATAATTTGAAATTACACGCTCAACCCTTTCAGGAGGCTGAATGAGCATTTCGCCAAACGTACCTAGCCCGCAGGAGTCCTATCATTACGAAGGCACCACCGGCACTCCTCGCTGGATTGCTGTCGTGTTTATCGTACTGTTCCTCGCGCTCGCCGGACTCGGCTACGCCGGTTACTCCGTACAGTCGCGCCTGGAATCCAGCCTCGCCAAGACCCAGGATCAGAACAAGCTGCTCACCGCCCAACTCGATCAGGCCAACTCCCGCGTCGCCGACCTCAAGGGCCACATCGACGTCACCGAGCAGAAGATGCACATGACGCAAGCGGAGCTCGCCAACGCCCGCAGCCGCGCCGAATCTTTCCGCAAGGAGCAGATGGCCGCGGACCAAAAGTTTGCCGAGCAGTTCAATGCCGCGCAGCAGGAAAACAATCAGAAAATTAACGCCGTTGCCAGCGAAGTCGGCGGCGCCAAGAAAGACATCGAAGCTACGCGCTCCGATCTCGAAGCCACCAAGGGCCGCCTCGAGCGCGCCACTGGCGACATGGGCGTTATGAGCGGTCTCATCGCGCACAATCGCGACGACCTCGAGGATCTCAAGCGCCGTGGCGACCGCAACTACTACGAGTTCAAAATCGCCAAGGGCAAGACCGCGCAAAAAGTCGGCCCCGTTCAAATCACGCTGAACAAGGTCGACCAGAAAAAATCCAAGTACACTGTGACCGTGTTCGTCGACGACCGCTCCATTGAAAAGAAAGACAAGACTGCCGGAGAGCCCGTGCAGTTTTATGTGCGCGGCGGTTCGCGCATGCCGCCCTATGAATTTGTCGTCTTCGAAGTCGGCAAAAATCAAATCACCGGCTATCTCGCGACTCCCAAAGACTCTGGCGCTCCAGCCGCCACTCCCGCGGCTGCGGCCACCAAGCCGTCATAAAGCAACGCGCCCGCAAAGTTTCGACACAGCCTTGTTCTGCGTTCTGGAAACCAGCCGCACGACAGGGCTTCTGTCTTTTCCGCCACAACGCTAGCATTTACGTGTACGCCCTTTTCGGAAACCGACTCGCCGGAGAGCCCCATGAAGGCCATTCGCCCACAAATCATCGCGTTCCTTATTCTTGTCTTCACGCTCCTCTCTTCCGACCACACCTGGGCGCAAGCTCCCCTCGAGCCCGCGCAGATGCCCGCACGCACCACGTTCTACGTCGTGTGGCGCGGCACGCCCGCCGGCGACGCCAGAAAATCCAATTCCCTTCTCGCTCTGTGGGATGATCCCGATCTCGCGCCCCTACGCGCCGCCGCATTGCAAAATACGCAGAGCAGCTCCGCCAAAGATCCATCGAAGCCGCAGCTCACCCGGGAAGAAATCGAGCAAACCTCTTCCCTCCTCGAAAACTCCTTCGTGCTCGGCTATCTCCGCAAGCCCGAATCAAAATCGGCGGCCGCAAAATCCACCGACCATCCCTGGAACGGCATGTTTTTCGTCTACGACCGCACCGGCAAGGAACTCCTGCTCGCAAAAACCATTCTCCGCTTCCGATCGCAGGAAAAAGAGCCGCCGCAAATTTCATCCATCATTGTAGCGGGCGCCCCGGCGCTGAAAATCGAGCGAAAAAATGACGTCACCTACTGGACCGAGCGCGGCAAGTACGCCGTAGGCTCCGCCGAACTGAGCGTCCTCGAAGAAATTCTCGCCGAACTCGACGGCAAATCCCCAAGCTCTTCCCTCGCGCAGACCGCCGCCTACCAAGAGGCCCAGCCCCTTCTCCGTGGAGGCTTGCTGGAATTTTTCCTGCGCGTTCCGCAACTAAAGGATTTCGCGCCGGACGCGCCCGCCAACTCTCCCGTCAAAATCGAGCCCGTGCTTGACGCCCTCAAGCTCGAGTCCATCCATTCTCTGTCCGGCCATCTCACTCTCGAGGGCGCGAGGGCCCGCGTGCAAGGCGCCGTTCTCGGCGACGTCGCCCCCGGCACGCTCTTCGATCTCTGGACCGCCGGCCAGCAAGCTCCCGCGTCTCTCTCCTTCATTTCGCCTGACGTTGTCTCCTACAGCGAAACGCAATTCAATCTTTCCGCATTTTACGATTTGCTGAAGCGCGCCCTTCACGTCTCGCTCCCACAACAGCAGCAAGGTGGCGCCGAAATGATCGAAGGCCTCGCCGCCGCGCGCATCGGCATGCCCCTCCCAGACGCCCTGGCTCTGTTCAGCGGCGAGTTCGCCTCTATCCAAACAAATCCCGCCATGGATCCCCAGAAAGCCGTCTACTACCTCGGCATCCGAAATAAACAAGACACCCTAAGGCTACTCCGCACCATCTTCAGCGACCAGCTAGGCTCCGAGCGCAATGAAGGCGACACCACATTCCTCAAAGTCTCTCTCAGCGGCGGCCAAAACAGCACCGGCATGGCGCAGTGGAATTTTTATCACCTCGCCGTAACGCCCGCGTTTGTCATTGCCTCCAGCCGCAGCGACACCCTGCGCGAATTTCTCGCCAAGCGTTCACTTGCAAATACCGCGGCACAAGCAAGCCTGCCGCCTGCATTCCAGTCCGCCCGCGCACAATTCCCCGCCACTGTCGATGGTCTCGCCTTCATGAATTTTCAAAAGATCGATTACTTTGCCCTGAAAACGCGTTGGATCGAACAAGCTAAAAAAGCCTCCGCAACTCCCGCGAAAAAAGCCGTCGACGTGACACCGCAATCTCCGGATGTCCAAGCTCCCGAATGGCTAATCAACATCCATCCCGAAGTCTTCCCGCGCCACCTCCATTTCTTGGCCGGCGCCTCCTGGAAAGATTCCAAAGGCATCCACTTCGACGAATGGCTCGAATAATTTTTGGAGTGCGGCGGTCTTGTTTACCCAGAGCCTCGAAGGGCCGCCGCTTTGACGCACTAAGACTCAGCCAACCCACCAGCAATGGAGGAACGGAAGAAGCCTCGGTGGGACAGCCAGTCCTGGCTGTCCTGCTCTTTCTGCTCTTCGCAACCTCTCTGCCCAGTGCTCAATCTCAGGAACCCACTCCGCCCATCCGCGTCACCGTCAATCGCGTAAACGTCGGCGCCACCGTCACCAACTCTGCCGGTCATTTCATTTCCGGCCTCCGCCGCGAAGATTTCCACATCTTCGACAACGGTGTCGAGCAACCCATCACCGACTTCCTGCCCATCGAAGAACCTGCGCAGCTCGTGCTCCTGATGGAGTCCGGTCCCGCCGTCCTCTTTCTCGGCAAGAACCACATACGTGCCGCGGACGCTCTTCTTGCCAGCATCTCTCCCGCCGATCGCGTCGCCATCGCGACCTATTCGAAAACCCCTGAACTCCTCCTCGACTTCACGCCGAACAAATCCGAGGCACGGCTTGTCCTGCGAGGCGTGAATTTCACGCTTGGCTTCGGTGACCTCAATCTCTCCTCCAGCCTCGCCGCTACGATCGACTGGCTCGCGCCCCTCCCCGGGAAAAAGACCATCATCCTTCTCTCCACCGGCGTCGACACATCCAGCGTGCAAAACTGGCAGCTCATTCAACAAAAGTTGTCCACCTCCGACGTCCGCATCCTCGCCGTCTCCCTCGCCGGCGATTTTCGCAAGCCTGCCAAGCGCAAAAAACCGTCCGCCCAAGAGCGCGAGGATCGCGCCTCCGTTAAACAGGTTTTTGGGGAAGCCGATCAGTGGCTGCGCGAGCTCTCCCATTCCACCGGCGGCCGCGCCTATTTCCCAAAGAACACGAAAGAGTTCGAACGCGCCTACGCCGAAATCGCCCAGCTAGTCCGCCACGAATACAGCCTAGCCTTCGTCCCGCCCGCCCTCGACGGCCAGCTCCACTCCCTCAAAGTCAAAGCAAAACACTCCTGGTATCAGGTAGACCACCGTCAAGCCTACCTCGCACCAACCGCGAACTGATGCAATCGCATCGTAGGGGCGCAGCACTGCTGCGCCCCTTCTCGGCACGATTTGGTGTGCCATCTCAGTGGCACAGGCTTTAGCCTGTACTCTTACATTTCTCTTACGTTTATTTCCCGGCTGCTAGCGAATAAGTGATCAGTAGGAGAGGACTTTCGACTTTCGACTTTCGACTTTCGACTCTCGACTTTCGATTACTCAAACCCTTTCATCATCTGCGCCATCTTGCTCAGCCGATCGTTCACCTTCGCAAACACCGTCCCCGTCTGAAAAGAACCATCCCCATTGCAGCATCCCGCCGTCATCCCCGTCAAAACCTCAATCCCCTCTTCCACCTTCGCCACCGGCCAGATGTGAAACTTCCCCGCTGCCACCGCTTCCAGCACATCATCGCGCAACATCAAATCTTCGACGTTCGCCGCCGGAATCATCACCCCTTGCGTCCCGCTCAGCCCCGCAATCCGGCACACATCGAAAAATCCCTCGATCTTCTCGTTCACCCCGCCTATCGCCTGAATATCCCCCTGCTGATTCATCGAGCCGGTCACCGCAATGTCTTGCCGCAGCGGCAGCTCCGCCAGCGCGGAAATTAGCGCATAAATCTCCGTCGAGCTCGCGCTGTCCCCATCGACTCCCGAATACGACTGCTCGAAGCAGATGCTCGCCGCCAGCGACAGCGGCTTGTCCTGCGCGAACCGGCTGCGTAAATATCCCGAAATAATGTGCACGCCCTTGTCGTGAAAGCGGCCGCTTAAATTCGACTCGCGCTCGATATTAATCACGCCCAATTTTCCCAGCGCCGCCGTCGCCGTAATCCGCACCGGCTTGCCGAACGAGTATCCGCCAATCTCCAGCACGCTCAGCCCATTCAACTGCCCAACCCGCTTCCCTTCCAGGTCCACCAGCAGCGTTCCCTCTTCGATCATCTCCCGTATGCGCGTCTCAATCAGGTTGTGCCGCTCCATCTTCGCCGAAAGCGCCAAGCGCACATGCGCAGCCCGCACCACGCTTTCGCCCGCAGCCGCTGCCGCGTAATGCGCCTCGCGCGCCAAATCCGCAATGTCCACAAACCGCGCCGTCACCTTGTTGCGCCGTCCCGCCTGCCGCACTCCGTACTCCAAAATCGCCGCAAACGCTCCGCGGTCCAACGGCGAAAGCCCTTCCTTCTCGCACAGCGCGCGCAGTCGACCCGCGTACTCCGCGATCACGCCGTCGCTCATGCGCATCTCTTCGTCGAACTCCACGCGCACCTTGAAAATTTTCTGGAAATCCTCTTCATACTCGTACAGCAGCTCGTACAATTGCCGGTCGCCGATCAAAATCACTTTCACATTGATTTCGACCGCCTCGGGCTTCAATGCGCTTCCCCCAAATGGGTAAAACATCTCCAGCGGCTGAATCTCTAACCGGTTGTGATTCAGAGTGCGTTTCAGCGCACGCCACACTCCTACCTCGGACAATGCCTCCAGCGAATACATGATCAAAAATCCGCCGTCCGCCCGCAGCAGCGACCCCGCGCGCAAATCCATGAAGTCGCTCGTCCACCCGCCCCGCGCGTCGTACGCGCGTTGGATCGTCCCAAACAAATTCGCGTACGTCGGCGTCGTCTCGAAAATCACCGGCGAGCCATCCTCGTCCCCATGTGCCAAAATCACATTGACGCCATACAGCCGGAATGGATCGCGGTCCTGCGCACCCGGCGGTTTCGGCGTGCCGTCCGGTGGCGGCTCAGGTCCCTCCTGCTCCCCCTCGCCTTCGCGCTCCTTGAAAGGATCGAGATTGTCCAGCAGGTGGTGCCGTACCTCTTCCAAATATTCCGCCACGCCCGGGCCCGGATATTTTTCCTTCAGCTCCTCGATCACTCCATCCACAAGAACCGACGCCGCTTCCTGCTCCAGGTAGCTAAGCTCGCTCGCGAGCTCGCGCGAGAGCGTCAGCGTCTTCCGGTAAACAACCGTGAACTCCTGCCGGAATTGTTCGTACTTCCGCTCGATCTCCTCCGCCACCGGCGAATCCAGTTTGCCCTCGTGCACCATCTTCGAAATATCTTCAATCGGCACCATTTGCCCTTCGAGCACAGGAAAAATCTCCGGCAGTGCCACCGCGCCCACTTGCATGTGTCCCAGCGCAAACTGCTCGCGCGCAATCCGCCGCGTGAAATCGTCCATCAACTCTTTTTCCCGCACCGTGAACCGCTCAACAATCCTTCCTTTCTGCCGCTGGAACGGTTCGCCTTCGAACACCTGCGGAATCCGCCGCCGCAAGAAATCAATCCCCGCCTGCATATCTTTCTTGAACGAATTCGCCTGCCCGCGCGGCAGCGAAAGCAGTCTCGGCCGGTCCGTAATCTTGAAATTGTTGACGTAGCAGCGGTCCAGCGAGGGCTTGGTCTGCGGGTGCAGCTCCTCAATCATGTGCGCAATCGTTCCACCGCGGCTCGTCCCCGCCAGTCCGCACACAAACACGTTGTATCCCGGCGCGGAAAGCTCCACGCCCATTTTCAGCGCGCGTAGCGCCCGTTCCTGCCCGATGAACCCTTCGCGCAGTTCCGCCTGCGCCGTCGTTTCGAACGGCAAGCGCGATGGCTCGCACCTCCACCGCAATTTCTCCGGCGGCAATTCCGGATGCACCACAGCAGGTTTGTAGCCGTTCGTACTCATCTGAGCCGGGTACTCTAGCACACGGGTATGCTACCGTACGCAAATTCCCAGCTACAGTTTCGCTTTTAGTCGATTTCCATCACAGAATCAAGCTGCCACCAGCGTGGCGCTGTTATTCCACACGCAGAGCCTGCACCGGGTCCAACCGCGACGCCCGCCACGCCGGCAGCACGCATGCCAGAATCGCCACTCCTAACAGTAGCGCCGCGACACCCACAAAAACGCTCACATCCAATGGCTGAATTCCATACAGCAAGTCGCGAATCATCTTTGCAGCCACCGCCCCTCCCGCCAGCCCAAGCACCAATCCCAAGCCCGCAGGTCGTAATCCATCGGCTAAGGTTAGCCGCAGCACCTCGCCCCGCTGCGCGCCGAGCGCCATCCGCACCCCAATCTCGTTCGTTCGTTGCGCCACCAAGTACGACAGCACGCCATAGAGTCCCACTGAGGCCAGCACGAGTGAGAGCACCGCAAACGCTAGCGTCAATTCGGCATTGAAGCTTGCATCCGTGGTGGACCTGCCAACGACCTGCTCCATGGTCAAGACATGGAATACCGCCAGATCTTCATCGATCTGCGCTATTAGCTTTTGAATGGGCAGAGCGATGGTGATAGCGTCCTGGGACGACCGCACAGTCAAGGCAGCACGCTCGAACACGCCCTTGTAAAGTGGAAAATACATCATCGGTTCAGGGGGCCTCGAAATCGTAGAACGCGAGTCTCCTACGATTCCCACGATCGCATAGTCTTTCTGGCCGGTACCGTCAACGTTCACCCGCACATGTTTTCCAATCGGATCTTCGCCGGGCAGGAATCTCCGCGCAAACAAATCGCTGACGATCACGGAAGTCGCCCGCTCCAGTCGCTCACCCTCAAGAAACGTGCGGCCATGCAAAAGGGGAATGCCTATCGCCTCGAAATAGCCGGGCTCCGCTGCACGCCGCGCGGCATACTGCATATCACCCTTAGGCAACGGTGGATGCTCAATAATCGTGATCAGGTTGTCCCCACCGTGTCCTTCTCCCGGCAACACCGTCACCAGTCCAGCTTTCTGCACACCGGGCAAATGCCGCGCTTCTCTGATCAGTCGCTCAAAAAATGCCGCTTTTTGCACCGGCGTCTGATACCGCGCATCTGGCAGCGCCAAGTGCATCGTCAAAACATTTTGCGTGATGCAGCCCAGGTCCACACTTCTCAGCGTTTTGTAGCTCTTCAGCAACAAGCCCGCTGCAATCAGCAGAACCACAGTCAGTCCCACTTCCACCGAAAGCAGAACCTTGCGCAGCCGCGCTTTCCCCTGGCCTCCACTGTGGGTGCGTGAGGATTCCCGCAAGGCATTTAACACTTGGCCGTCCCGGGAAGAGAATGTGGAGACTGCGCCTGCAAACGCCCCGCCCAGCAACGTAATTCCAACAGCAAATAGAAGGACCACGGTATCGACGTGAATCGTGTCAACCCGTGCCATGTCCTGCCTTGTTCGAATTACCCACTCCAATGCGGCAGACGCGAGCGCCAGCCCTACCGCGCCGCCGACGGCCGAAAGCACCAGGCTTTCCATTACCTGCTCGCGAATCAGCCGCCAGCGGCTTCCTCCCAGTGCGCTGCGGATAGCGAGTTCCTTCCGTCGCGCGGCGGATCTTGCCACCAACAAATTGGCAACATTTAAACAGGCGATCAGCAACACGCACCCGGTCGCCGCAAGCAACACGTACAAAGGAGTCCGGTAATCACCGACAACGTCGTCGAAGAGCCATCGCGCGTTTGCGCCTCTGCCAATTGCTGCCAAAAACGGATATTGGTCACGAATCCTCTTTACGATCGTGTCCGCTTCCTTCGCTCCTTGGGCCATCGTCGCCCCTGGCTTTAGAAGCCCGACTACCAAGAAATTGTGGTTGTCCAGGTCTTTCATCACCTGCGGAGGGACATCGTGATAGATCGCCGTCCAAAGCTGGGTATCCGCGTCTGGATACACAAACCACGAGGGCATGACCCCGATTACCGCGTAAGCCTTCGCGTCCAGGTGAATACTCTTCCCTATGATTGCGGAATCGCTGCCGAACCGGCGCTTCCAAAGTCCCCAACTCAAAATCACTGTTGCATTGGCATTTGGGCGATCATCCGAAGCCTCGAATCCTCGGCCCAACGCAGGCTGCACACCCAAGACGGGAAATAGATTCCAGGAACACAGCGTTCCCTGAAGCTGTTCTGGCAATTGCCCCTCGCCTCCCGAAAGGGTGTATCCGTTTCCGCCCCAGATCGCCATTTGTTCAAAGCTTTGCGCTTCTTTTTGCCACGCTGCAAAGATTCCGCCAGCGACCACGTTGTAGGGATACTTGCCGTCACCCGTAACTTCGTAAAGCATCACCAGCCGCTTCGCGTCGCCAAACGGCAGCGGTTTCAGCAGCACCGAGCGAACAATCGTAAACAGAGCCGTGTTCGCTCCAATCCCTAGCGCCATCACCAGGATCACTGCCAGCGTGAATCCCGGCGCTCGCCGCAACGTCCGCGCCACGTAACGCAAATCCCGAAACATATTGGCGAGCGGTTTCACACTATTCCATTCCCACAAATCCTCTCGCACATTGCTCCTGCTGCCGAACTTCACATAAGCCCGTCGCCGCGCCTCCGCCGCCGACATGCCGCGCGCCAAGTTATCGTCGATTTCCTGCGCAATGTGCGCGTCGATCTCGTTCGTCAAATCGGCATCCGCAGCCCGTCGTCGAAAAAATCGCGGCATGCTCATGCGCCACCTCTTCATTACTTCATTTCCTATTCCTCGGCTTGCCGCATCACCCTACCAATCGCTTGCACCATCTGCTTCCAACGGCTCGTCTCCGCCGTCAATCTTTTCCGCCCCGCCACGGTCAGCTTGTAAAACTTCGCTTTGCGGTTGTTCTCGCTGGTTCCCCAATACGACGCGAGCCAGCCCTTGTCTTCTAACCGGTGTAGGGCCGGATATAGCGAACCTTGCTCCACCTGCAGCACATCTTCCGAGCTGCGCTCAATTACGTTCGCGATTGTGTGCCCGTGCGCCGGTCTGGCCATCACCGTCCGCAAGATCAGCATGTCCAGCGTTCCTTGCAGCATGTCTTGCTTGTCGGTTTGTCTTCTCTGTTTCATATTCCTCGCCGCTCACCTAGAGCATCTATGCGAACAGCATACTCCACTCGACTCTCTATGGGAAGAATCACCGCTGAAGAAATAGGTGAGCTTTAATACAGACCGGAGGGACGTGTCGCCGAGGGTAGGCGAAAGACTTTTACTGAAAATTTGCTGTCCACAAAATTGAGGGATATGGGTGTTTTAGGCTCTTAGCCCAAGCCATACTCGGCATTCTACGTTACCGTCGCAGCCACTCGATCCCGATGCTCCACGTACACACGAAACACTCCCATCGCGGCGGCCACAATTGTCGGGCCAATCACCAAACCGAGCAGCCCGAACGCTTGCAGTCCTCCCAAAACGCCCAGGAACAGCAACAGTGAGTTCAGATGCGTGCGGTTGCGCAACAGCAGCGGCCGCACAATATTGTCCGCAACGCCTGCGACGCCGCCGCAGATCACCACCACCGCAAGGGCCCGACCCCAATGCCCGCTGAACGCCAGAAACAGCACCGCCGGCGCCCAAATCAGCGCCGAACCCACCACCGGCACCAGCGAAAAAAACGCAATCAGCACCGCCCAGAAAAGTGGCGCTGAAATTCCTCCGATTGCAAACGCCAGCCCTCCCAACGCTCCTTGCAGCGCCGCAATCACCAGCGCCACCGCCACGCTCGCGAAAATCAAATCGCGCGATTCCCGTAGCATCTCCTCCTGAATCGATTCGTCAAATGGCAGCAAATGGCTCGCCCCGCGCACGATCTCGTCACCGTCACGGAACATGAAGAACAACGCGAAAATCACGATGAACAAATCCACAACAAAATTGAACAGATTCTTAACCAGCCCCGCCAATCGCGACGCCAGGAACGTCGCGATTCTTTCCGCGCCCTGACGCAGCGGTTGCGAAAAATCCGTGGACTGCCAGGCCTGCGGAAGCTGGTGCCGGATCCAAGCTAACGCGTGCGAAGGCAAAGCCTTCTCCGGATCCATCAGCGTATCTTGCAGCCGCGCCGTCGCGTCGATGGCCTGCCGCGCCGTATAAACCAGCACCACCAGCGCCGGCACAATCAACAGCAGCGTCACGCCCAGCGTGCTCACCAGCGCCGCGCGGTTTGGCCGCAGCCACTGTATAATTCGCTCGTGCACCGGATAGAAAAAAATCGCCAGCACCGCCGACCACGCCAGCGGCTCCAGAAACGGCTCCACGATTCGAAACACCAGGTAAATCAGCAGCAGCAGCGCACCGTACGAAAGTACGGTAGTCAACCGGTCACTAGTGCTTGCTGTAGAGGAATTGGTGGAAGTCATGCGCGGTATATAATTAAAGAAGGATAGAGCGGACGCTGAAGCCGTGAGGCCGCACCCCTTGGCCATCTCGCGGACGCCCCAGACGTATCGCTTCGCCGACGGAGCCAACTTAGAGTGTCGTCAAAATCCATTCCGCTCAGTTCCTACCAGGTCCGTCTCCTTGCTGTACTTGTTCTCGTCAACTTTGTCAACTTCGCCGCGCGCTGGGTGTTCATTCCGCTGATTCCCATGCTGCGCACCCACCTCGGCGTCACCGACGCGCAGCTCGGCTCCCTGCAAACCTGGCTCCTCCTCGTTCTCGCTATTGGCAGCATCCCCTTTGGATTCCTCGCCGATCGCTTCAGTCGCAAAGCCATCATTACTTTCGGAATTGTTTGCTGGAGCATCGCGACTTTCGCGGGCGGCCTTGCCGGCAGTTTTCTATTTTTGCTGATTGCGCGCGCCTTCGTCGGAATCGGTGAAGCCGCCTACGCCCCCGCCGCGCAATCCATGATTTCCGGAGCGTTCCCCGTGGAAAAACGCGCGTCGGCGCAAGCCATTTTTGCCAGCGGCATGCTCTTGGGCGGCGCCGCCGGCCAAGCTCTCGGCGGCCTCATCGGTCCTCGTTACGGATGGCAGTACGCGCTTTTCGTGATCGCTGCAGCGGGCCTTATCCCAGTGATCGCGGTGATGTCTTTGCGAGAGCCGCCGCGCGGCCCCTGCTCCGAAGTCTGCCCCATTCGGAAGCTGCTCACCGTCCCCGCATTTCTCGCCATGATTGCGGGCGGAACGTGCATTACCTTTTCCAGCGTATCGCTGCTCACCTGGGGCGTCGACTTTGCTGTCACATACAAAGACTTCAGCCTGCGCCAGGCTTCCGTCTCTCTCGCTGTAATCGGTCTAGTGTGCAGCCTTTGCGGCGTGCTTTTCGGCGGCTACGTCGCGGATCGCCTGCAGCGGCGGTTCGCATTCGGACGCATTATCGCCATTGCTGTGGCCTTTCTTCTGGCCGCTCCATTCCTGCTCTTGGCCATTCAAAGCGAGGAACAATCGCACGTTCTCGCTGCACTCGCGCTGGCGGCTTTCTTCATGTCCTGGTATCACGGGCCGGTTACCGCGGTGATTCACGATATGATGCCGCGCCGGGCTCACGCGACTTCCATCGGCGTCTACATGTTTGTCACGCAGCTTGTCGGGGGATTTGGCCCGCAGTTGGTGGGCAGAATTTCTGATCTTCACGACATGCAATTTGGATTGCAAATCGCAGTTGCCGTGATGGTGTGCGGCGGCTTGCTGATGTTTTTAGTGATTCACTTTATACGCCGCGATGGCCTGCGCCATGCGTGTCTCGAATCTTTCCACGCGGAAACCGGCGACTAGTCCGGTTTTGTTGACCCAGCCATTTCTGGCCGGGCTCTTCTACTTAATTCCGATCTGACCGATCAGCCGCAGCACATCCGCTTCGGACACGTCGTAGAGTTGCCGCTCGTCTTCTTCTTCCAGGCGCTCGCTCAAAAATTCCGCGGCAATAAAACTGGCTTCGCGGTCAGTCAGGTCGCGTCCTGTGCGCTCGCGAAATTTCACGAAGGCCGTGTGCGCCAGCCCCAAGACCAGCGCCTTACCGTTGACAAAAAATTTCGTGTCGATGGTGTCCGCGTGGCGCGTGGCAATGCCGTTCCACATGTGCGAAAACCGGCACTGGAATAGGGTGCCGGTCAGTCTGGAAGTCGCTTCAAAGGCGCCTACAAACGTGCTCATGGCGCCGCTATTGGCCAGGACAGGACGTGACGTCACATTTCCTCAGTTCTCAGCTGTCAGCAATCAGTTGTAGCTCACCCCTTTAGGGGTGAGGCTTTCCCCGCGCAAACCTAGCGGCTGACCGCTGCTTCGGAGTGCACGTGCGTGTAACTCTGCACCGCGGCACCGACTCCCGCGCCGGACGGCACGCGGAGACCCTGATCGAGCAGGATTTTTTCCAGCGCGGCGAGGAACAGTAGCACATAGGGCTTTTGGCTGCAGTGGCCCATCAAGCCGACGCGCCAAATTTTATTTTTGAGTGGTCCAAGCCCGCCCGCGATCTCAATGTTGAATTCATCGAGCAGTTGGTTGCGCACTTTTGCGTCATCGATCCCGTCGGGAATCATCACTGCCGTCACCGTGGGCAAGCGATCCGCCGGCTTCCTCACCAGCAGCTCCAGCCCCATCGCTTCGAGGCCCGCGATCAGCGCCAACTGATTCACGCGATGACGCTCCCAGCGCGCTTCTAGCCCCTCTTCCATCACGATGCGCATCGCTTCGCGCAGCGCGTAAATCAGCGAAACCGGCGGCGTGTGATGGTACAGCCGCTCCTTGCCCCAATAATTCATCGCGGTAGTGAGGTCGAAATACCAGCTCTGCACTTTCGTTTTGCGAGTGCGAAAAATTTCTTCCGCGCGCGGACTCACCGTAATCGGCGACATGCCCGGGGGCGCGCTGATCGCCTTTTGCGTGCCGCTGAAGCAAATGTCCACGCGCTCGCGGTCGACATGCAGGGGCACCGCCGCCAGCGAAGCTACTGTGTCGACAACCAGCAGCGCGCCGAGCTCGTCCGCGACTTTGCGGAACGGCTCAATCTGGGTGAGCACGCCGGAGGAAGTTTCACCCTGCGCAAGCCCGACAATTTTGATTTTCCTGCCCTTGCCCGCGCGCCGGACATCTTCGGCATCGACCGCCTTGCCATACGGCGCTTCGACTTTCGTCACTTTCGCCGGCGTGTGCGACGCAATCACCGCCATGCGATCGGAGAAAACTCCGTTGACGCAAATGATGGCTTCATCGTCTTCTTCCAAGCTGTTCACGACCGAAGCTTCAATGCCCCCGGACCCGGAAGCGGAAAGCGGCATAGTTAGGCGGTTTTCGGTTTGAAAGATTTGCCGCAGCAAGACTTGTGTATCGTCCATGCAGCCCTTGAACCACGGGTCCATGTGGCCCACCAGGGGCGTGGCCAGCGCGCGATATACGCGCGGGTCCATCGACGACGGACCTGGAGTGAGCATGAGCCGATTGGGAGGATTGAGTTCGCCGATGTGCTGCGTCATGACCGTGTCCTTGTACTCTACGTTATCTCTCTGACTCAGAGGGCCTTAGCGCGCGCGCTGGGGGAAGTAAGGAACCCAGCTTTGCCAAGCTGCAAAGATAGGATACCCGCAGAGCAAGATTTTCGCGCATTCCAGAACACTCGCGCAACCGACAATTTGGCCCGCCGCTGCGGCCTGACTCCGCGTCCTGCAGAGGACTTCTTCTGAGCAAAAACCCGCCTCCTCCACATGCTTCGTGCTAGAGTTTTCCTATGGAAATCAAGGGCAAGGTTCCCGACGAAGTCGCTGCCCAAGCGCAAGCGCGGAGTGTGCGGGTAGAGTCTTATGTCGAAGAAATTCTGGCACGCCAGGCCGGGGCGCGTCCACAAACGCCGTTGCGAACTCCCGAGGAGATTCGGGCCCGGCTGGATTCGCTTGCCCAATTCTCGGACAGCATTCCCCCGCTTCCGGAAACCATTTCCCGCGAATGGATTTACCAGGACCGCCATTAGTTGTTCCAGTGCACTCCCCACTCTGCCCCTAAGGCGCATTTGAATCCTGCCCTCCCACTGACGCCGTCTTAGTAGTCGCTCGCCGACGTAGCTGAAGTAAAGGTTTAGGATTAGGGACACTCGCGCCACCACACCCCCGTGGCGACGGGAAGTATGCGCAACTGGCTGAGGGCAGTGGAGATAGAGGCGCTGCGTGATGCATGCGATGACGGAGGGGCAAGAGAGATCTACCCCCCTCCCCCCTGTTTTTCATAAGTGTTGATTCTAAAGGGAGTTAAAGTCATTTGTTTTGATACACTTTTACAAGTGTTGATTCTAAAGCAGTTCGTGGAGGAACAGTTCCGCCGCCGCTCCTTCTCGCTCGATAGGAATCCGTGGTGTATTGCCACCCATCGCAGCTTGCGTTCAGAGCGAGAAAGAGTCCCGCCGCAGCGCGTAAATCTGCCACGGCGCGTAACCTGGAAGTTGCTGATTTGATGGTAATTGACTCTTGGGGAAAAGCACCCTTCGAGGCTGCCCTCGAAGCTCGGGGCAAGTAGCGTAAAAAAGAGTTTGCAAGAGTGTGATAGCGAAGGGTTTAGCTTGGCGGGAGGGTGTGGAGGAAGGGTTAGCTGTCGAGGTAACATGTGGGACGTTATCATATCGGTATACCGGTTGTCAAGCACTTTTTTGGAGAGGTACCGCCAATGGTATGAGGCTGGGACCTCGTGACTTGTCGCATTGGGCACGAGGCGTGGACCCGCTGACGGCTGCCCTACGTACCTAGGCTGAAGATTATTTGCAGAGACCTCAGGCAGAAACATGTCCAACCCGATTGACTCCGGACCAACGAATGTTCCTAGCGATTCACGCTGGCTGGAGGCTACACGCGCGCTTGCGTTTGGCTCGTTGAGTATCGCCGCCGTCACTGTCGCAACGCACGCAGACGCCCAAGACCTGATCGCCCTGGTTCCTACCGCGCCGCTGTGGCTTCCGTTCTTGTGGATGCTCATACGGCTCATAGGGAGAACCACCAAGAGCCAGAAACGTGGGTTGGCCCTGGCTGTGGCTTTGGGCCCCTATCCGCTGATCTTTTCATCCTTCTTTGCCGCGACGTCCGACACATACACGCGGCGGGCGGGTTTCGCCATTTACGCATTATTGCAACTTTTGCTCGTGGTGAGCGCTATCAAAACCTACTACTCAATGAAACGCGAGCAAGGCGACTGGGGCGTGCTCGCAAATCGATTCGTCGGAGGTTTCTTTATGGTCCTTGTCGCCGCCGTCCTAATTCCGCATATGCTGCCGAGTCGCGTCGCCTTAGACGAAGCGTCTGCTGTTGGCGCAATACGCAGCATCAACACCGCGCAGTCCGCGTACGCTGAGAAACATCTCGACAAAGGATTCGCTGCGACGCTGTCCGAGTTAGGACAAGGACCGGGCGCCGGTTTCATCGACCAAGAGCTCGCTAGCGGCAGAAAGATGCACTACACGTTTGCGATGATCGCGGGTCCTGCTGACTCGCGCGGCCGGATTACGAAGTACACCGTCGTCGCGCTGCCGGAAAGATTTGGAAACGATGGGTGGCGCTGCTTCTTCACTGACGAATCTCGGATTATTCGCTTCACCGCAGAAGATCGCCCGCCAACTGTTCTCGACCCGGCGCTCTAGAGGTACCGAGAAACAAAAGCCGACACGGTGCACAGTCAGGTGGAGTCGCTGATCCGCTCGAAATTGCCTCCGGGCTGCGCAGAGGGGATAGAGGATCGGGCGCACAGCAAGACCCGGGCTAAAGCCCAACCGTCGTGCTATAAGCTTTCGCGGCGCCCCGTAGATGCATTCGGGGCGCACACGACGCGCTTGAAAGCGCCGCTCCCTTGACTGAAAGTTAGTGGCTTCCACCGCTGGATGATGAAATCGCACGAGCTTTGCAGGCAGGGGAAATGTGACGAAGCAGGATGGCGAGGTGAACTCGCCGCTACAACCCTAGAAGCAAGATGGCGAGATAAACTCGCCGCTAGAACCGCTAAAAGCAAGATGGCGAGGTGAACTCGCCGCTACAAGGCTAGAGAGGACAAGAAGTTGCGGGAAAAAGGGCTTGTAGAGGCGAGTTTATCTCGCCACCCTTCCTGACGGGGCGTAGAATCGCGGCATCTGCATGCCCGACTTTCATCGAAAGCCGAATCGCCTTGGACCTGAGTCTTATCTGGGGAGACATGCCTATTTCTTAACGCTGTGCGCCAACGAGCGACGCAAGATTCTGGCCAACGCGGTCCTGGTAGAGAGCTTGGTGCCGGTATTGCGCACCACCTGCGGATCTCATTGCTTCAATGTCAATGCTTATTGTTTCATGCCGGATCATCTCCATCTGGTTGTGATTGGAGAGAGTGACTCCGCCAGTCTTCCGAGGTTCATGCAAGCCTTCAAGAGCTTGGCGGCGCGAGAAACGAGAAAATTGGGAATCTCCGAGTTGTGGCAGAAGGGGTTTTACGACCACGTGTTGTGTGACGGGGAATCGATTGACGGAGCCGCGTTGTATGCGTTCTTGAATCCGGTTCGAGCCGGTTTGGTGGGCTGTGCGGAGGGGTGGCCATATTCGGGCTCGTTTATGTTTGCTTGGCCTAACCTGCCGGTAGTCTCGACCCCGTTCGTTCCGCCGTGGAAAAGGGAGGACCAAAGGAAACCGGGGAAAAGGCAGGATGGCGAGGTAAACTCGCCGCTACAAACTCGAGGGATAACCGCGAAAGACAAGATGGCGAGGTGAACTCGCCGCTACAAACTCAAGGGATAAACCCGAAAGGTAAGGCCGCGGGATAAACTCGCGGCTACAAGTGCGCAGCTGCAGCAAAACCCCAGGGCAATGCAGCGAGATAAATCCCAAGAGATCAAGAAAAGGCAAGATGGCGAGGTAAACTCGCCGCTACAAACGGCGAGAAACGTGGCGAGATAGGCCCATCGGCACGCGGTCGCTGCTACTTGGTCGCAGGCTTGGTTCGCAGCTCCGAGAGCTTTGCTTGCTGCTCGGGCGTCAATTTGTTCTTGATGCGTACGAGCAAGGTCACTTGCTGCCGCTTAATTTCCCGTTCCGTCGCCAGCACCTTTTCCAATTGCGCAAGAGCCTGCTGCTCGTCGACGCGCGGCTGCTTGACCAGCGCAACGAGCTTCTCCATTTCATCCTGCAGCTTCCATTGCAACTCCGTGAATTTCAACTGGGCGGCCCGGATTTCCGTCTTGAAATAATCTTTTTGCTCTGCGCTTAGCCCAATCGCTTCCTGATGTTGCATCACCAGTTCCGGAGCAAAAAAACTCTGCCCCATGGGATCCTGATCGGGCTGCTGGGCGCGGGCTGGTCCCGCCGCAAAAAGAAGCGCCGCGCAAATACAGAGAATTCCCGCTCTCATTTCATTCCTCCTCATTTATCTTCAGGGGGCATCTTCAGGGGCATCTTCACGGGGACATTCAGGTACGACTCGCCGAGCCTCGGCATCTTCCGCAAAATCTCCGGCCCTGGATGCGCCAGCAGAACATCGCTGGGCGCTCGCCACTCCGCTAGCGTTTGCGCGGCGGCAAGTTCGTCCGCCGGAACCGTTCTCGCTGTTCTGCGGTACGACGTCACTCCCACTACGAGCGCCACGAGAATCACCGCCGTCACTCCAGCCAGGGTCCAGACCCGCCACGGCCGCGCGCGCCTGCTCTCGCCGGCGGCCTCCGCCGCGGCCAGCACGCGCGCCCGGAAATCCACCGACGGCCCCGCTCCTTGCGCCGCCAGCGGCAGCAATGCGTCCAATCGCGCCTTGCGTGCTTGAAGCTCACTCAGCTCTTCCGAACAATTCGTGCAGGCTCGCAGGTGCTCTTCGAGAGCCTTCGGTTTTGCTCCCGTCAGGGCAGCCTCCAGCAACGGGTCCCTCCATTTCTCGCATGCTTTCTTCATTGCATCACTTCCAACAACAGTTTTCGCGCCGTGTGCACGCGCGACCTCACCGTCCCGGCGGGAATCCCGAGCACCGCGCCCACATCAGCAGCGTCCATCTCTTCCACCAGCGAAAGCTGCAGGACGCTGCGCAGTTTCTCCGGCAAGCGCTCTATTTCTCTGCGGAGCCGGTCCAACATCACCTGCTTCTCCGCATCCCCGGCGCCGTCCACGGTCGTTCGCGTCTCACTAATCAGCCAGGCGGTATCGCGCGCCAAGCGCCGCCGGTAGCCTCTCTTGCGGTTCAAAGCCAGCCGAAAAACGATGCGGTTCACCCAGGCGCGGAATTTTTCCGCTTCCCGCAGCGATGCGAACCTCTGATAGGCGCGCAAAAACGCTTCCTGTGCGACATCTTCCGCGTCGGCGGAATTGCCCAGGATGCTGAAGGCAATCTGAAAAACGCGCCGCTGATTTTCAGCGATGCGCTCGCCGAATCCAGCCTCGGGACTATGCGCTTCGGCTCTAGCAATCAACGTACTCACGCACGCGCCTGTCACGCCTCTTCTACTCCTTACGTATAGACACCGCGGCCAGCCCGCTCGTTCAGCAAAATAGCATGTCTGGCCGCGGTCGGCGGGGAGCTATTCAAAAAACCGACCAGATCCTGACCGTAGATTGCCCGGGGCTCGGCCGCGCAGCTTGGCACGCACTACGCGGCCTCTTGTGGTCCTTTCGAGTCAGAAAAGAAATATCGACTGGAATGCGGGAAGAATAGGCTGTAAGTGAGCCGCAAGCTGCACGGTCTGCAGTCTTTGCAGTTGATCAGGGTCGAGGATCGCCACGAATCGAGCAAGAAAGGCCTGCTGTGCCTGGGCCATCTGCTGCTGCAACGCGTGGATTTGGATCACCAATACCCCAACCTGTACCGGGTTTCCGCCAGAATTCAGCAGAAAGCCTAGTTGCTGAATCAAGGACTGCGCTGTTTGAAATAGCGGCACAAGCGTGGCCTGCCGCGCTTGCAACAATTGCTCCAGCTCGCTCACCTGACCGGTGCGCAGTTGCAGAAATTCCGCCACGACCTGCAAAGGCGATGTTTCTTCGGCGCTCTGCTGAACTTTTGTGGTCTGCACCTGTTGCAGTATTTTCTCGATGTTCAGTTTCGATAGATCAGGCGCCGGGGTCAGGGGCACGGGTTTGGGAGCGGGCTTTTGCGCGTACACTCCGTCACAGCTTGCGAGAAGAGTGGCAAGCAAAGCAAAGGTGAATGCTGTCTTTTTCATCATATTCATCGGGGCGGATCTCCTTGAAGTGCGCGCGGGTTGCGCCTTCATTTATCCAGACACCACGGCCACGTCCCTCGTTCGAATTTATTCGTCATCAGCAATCGCGAAGCGCCGCAGCGCGTTAAGTGACTGATGAGCAGGCTCGCGGCTACGAACGACGATGTGCTATCGTTCCGTTCGCGAGAGGAGCGGATCGTGACGGCGGAACAGTTTCGGCGGTTGGCTTTGAGCTTTCCGGAGGCGTTTGAGAGCTCGCACATGGATCATCCGGATTTTCGGGTGCGGGGCGGGAAGATTTTCGCGACTTTGGCTTATCCGGAAAAGAAATGGGGCATGGTGAAGCTGACCCCGGAGCAGCAGGAGGAGTTTGTGCGGGCGGAGCCGGAGGTATTTGAGCCGGTGACCGGGGGGTGGGGACGCGGCGGAGCTACCAGCGTGCGGTTGCGGGCTGCCACAAAAAAGATATTGAAGCAGGCTATGGCGGCTGCTTGGTGCAATGCTGCGCCGAAGCGGTCGGCGCAGGAGTTTGAGGCGAAGTTAAAGTGAAAATGGAAAGCGTGAGGGGAAATGGCTGAACGGCCGGTATTGGTGGGATTGATTCCGCAGGCGGTAGTGCTGGATGCGGGCGACCAGGTTTCGTGGATTTCGGATGCGGGCAATTTGCGCGTGGAGTTTGACGTAAACCGCTGCCCGTTTTCGTCGAACGTGTTTCAAGCGCCGGCGGGGATGCGGCTGCTGAGCGGGCCGGCGCGGGTAGGGACGAAGGACGGCACGTACAAGTACCGCGTCTGGCTGAATGACCAGATGGTTGGGCAGGGCGAGGTGATTTTGCGCGGGAAGTAATGGACAAGGGTTTCCTCAGGGCTAAAGGCCACTGAGAACGAGCGCGTATGACGGAGCTAAAGCTCCGACCCTTAAGTTCCGGAGCGCTCGCTTTGCTCGCTAGCCGGGCTAAAGCCCTGCGGCTACAGTGGCACGTCCTGGAGCGCGCTCTGCCCATTGCAGCGGACGCCGGCCTCTACATAGGCTAGGATTTGGCCTTCGCGGCGGTGGCGGCGGCTTTGGGCTGCTTGGCGATTACCTTGTCGGCGATTTTGTCGTAGGTAGCCTGGGGGACGATCTTTTTGCGGACGAGGTCGGTCTTCTTCGCGTAGGGACGGCCTTGCACAATCTTTTTCGCGTAAGCGTCGCCAATGCCGGGCAGTTCCTTGAGCTGATCCTCGGTTGCGGAATTGAGGTCGACCAGGGCGGACTTAGGCGCGGTGGAGGCGGCGGACTTTGTTTTCGACGGCGTGGATTTTGCTTTCGTCTGGGCCCCGGCTACAGTCACGGACAGGCTCAGAATGCAGGCTAGAACGAACAGAAACGCACGCAGGGACGGCTTTCTCGTCATTCTCGTCATTCTCGTCATAATGGGTGGCACCTCTCTCCTAGTGAATTTGGGTGAACGCTTCGCCGGGGTTTGTGAGCGCCTGATGTTGCCGAAGAACTCAGTCGGAGTCAATATGAGGAATGTAAAGCTTGGGCGCAGGGCGGAGATAGAGCATGCCCACTGGAGCTTTGGTTCTTTGAAAATACAGCAAGATGTTTCCTCGGGGGTTAAAGCCCGCCCATGGCGTCGACTTTATGTCGGGGCCCTTCGAGGCTCAGGATAAACTAAAGCTCCGACCCCCAAGTCGGGTTAGTCGCCGGCGTGGACGGGGCGGGGGGCTTCCATCGATTCGGCGAGGCCGCGGCGGACTGGGCCTAGGACGAAAGCTGGGACGTTGCGCTCCGGAGCGAGCGCAAGATTGGCGCCCTTGGGCGGGAATTCGATGCGGCGGTCGAGCCGTAGGCCGACTTCGCGGAGGAATTCGGCGGAAAAACCCATGTCTTCAGCGCGGTCGACGCCCCAGAACCAGAGCTTTTCTTCGTGGCGCTGGAGGAAATCGACGGATTCCTCGAGCTTTTTCATGGCTTTATCGAAGTTGGAAGCCAGGAAAAAGACGCCGAGGAGCCAAGCGTGGCGGGGGTAGCGGACGCGGATGCGCACGCAATACTTCCCGGCTTGGTTGCGTTCGATGGAGCAGCGGTAATCATTGCGGACTGCAGACACTCGGCCTGGCATGGTGCTCACCAATCCTTGAAGGTTCTGGCGCTGAGTAGCCATTTAGGTTTTCTTGCGGATTCCGTCCGAGCCCCCGGGAAAAAGCTAGACCGTTTGGCAACGGCGTCGGGTGGAATCAAGGCTTTCTACGACACAAATAGGGTAAATAGATGCTGCGGGGAACACAAGAGGGCGCTGTAAAATAATAAACGTCTTGTTTTGAATGAGTTATGTCAGCTTAGGTCGCCAAACCCCTTCAACTTGTCGGACATAATTTGCAGTTTGCCCTCTTGCCGGAGGCGCGCTTCCAGGGAGGTGCGGAAGGCTTCAAAGGCAAGATTGCGCTTGGTTTGCAGGACTTGCTCGGTCAATTCTTTCTTCTGTTTCTCGAAATCGGCGGGGTTGGGCTCTTGTTTTTCGGCGACGCGATAGACGAACCAGTTTGCGCCAAGGTTCAGAGGCGCGCCGACATCGCCGGGCTTGAGTTGGAAGGCGGCGGCGACTTGCTTGCCGCTGACGGCGCCGGAAATGGAGCCGTTGCGCGCGAAAAGGTCGCTGGTTTTGGATTCGAGACCCAGGGATTTGGCGGCGGCGTCAAACTTTTCGCCGGCCTTGACGCGCTTGGCGAGATCTTCGGCCTTGACGCGGGCGAGCTCGCTGGATTTCTGCTGCTTCAGCTCGGTGACGATTTTGTCGCGGACTTCTTCCAGCGAGCCCGGGTGGGCGGGCTGAATTTGCTTCACGGAGAGCACGAGATAGCCGCGGTCGGTGCGAATGGGCAGGCTCAGTTCGTCCTGGCGGAAGCGGAAGATGGCTTCCTTAGCTTCTTTGGAATTGCTGAGTTCGAGGATGGGATCGGTGGCGGTCACCGGGCGAGTTTCGCCGAGGGAAAGATGGAACTGCTTGGCGAGATCATCGAGGGAGATCTTGTTCGACCGGCGAATGGTGGCAGAAAGCTGATCGGCTTCGTCGCTGGCCAGCTTGTCGGTCTTGGCGAGCAACAGCGGAACCTTGATGGAATCCTTGACTTCGTCGAAGGGCTTGGTGTGCGCGGTTTCCTTCTCAAGGACCTTGATGATGTGGAAGCCGTACTGCGTCTTTACGAGGTCGGAAATTTTGCCTTTGTCGAGGCCGAAGGCGGTCTTCTCAAATTCCGCCACGGTCTGACCTTGCGTGATCCAGCCGAGATCGCCGCTTTTGTCCTTGGTGCCTGGATCTTCGGAGTATTTCTTGGCGAGGTCTTCAAACTTGGCGCCTTTCTTGGCTTGCTGGAGGACGTCTTCGGCTTTCTGGCGGATTTCCTCGACCTCGGCGTCGGTCTTGCTGACGGTCATTAGCAAAATGTGCTCGACGTGCACGCGATTGGGCACTTGGTATTGCTGGATGTTCTGCTGGTATTGAGCCTTTAGTTCGTCGTCGGAAATCTGGGCGGTTTGGCGAAGCTGGGTCAGATCGATGAGGCCGTAGCGAGCGACGCGCTTTTCGGGAACCTGGTAGCGGCTCCTGTTTTTCTCATAGGCGGCTTTGATTTCGGCTTCGTCCGGAGCTATTTTCGCTTCCAGATCCTCGGGCTTGATGAAGGCGTAGTCCAGCTTCACTTTTTCGTTGCGGTACTTGAATTCGTCTTGCAGCTCAGAGGGGCCGACACTCACGCCGTCGGTGACGAGCTTGCGAAACTTGTCTTGGAGCAAGCCTTGCCGAATGAGCTCTTCAAATACAGGGACGCTCAACTGGAAGCGGGCTTGTACTTCGGACGCGTAGCGGTCCATGCCGACGAAGGTGTCACCGTTGTAAGCGGTGGGGAGAAATTGGCGGATGCGGGCGGCACGCTCCTGGTCGGAAACGCGGATGCCCAGGCGCTTGGCTTCGTACTCCATTTCTTTCTGGAAGATGAGCTGGTTGAGAATTTGGCGGGCGTACAGGGATTCCAGCTGCTTGGGAATTTGATTGCGCTGCTGAATTTCCGCGAATTGCTGGCGGATCTCGGAGGCGCTGACGGTTTGGTCGCCGACCTTGGCGACAATGTCGGTGGAGGAGGCTTCGCCGGTGCCGGGCGTTTGCGGCACGAGGTAGAGCAGCATGCTGCCGCCGAGGAGCAGGACGACCACTCCGAGCAAAATGCGCATGCCGGTTTTGCGGGAATCTTTTGCTACAGCCATACTGCTAGTTCCTCCAATTGGTGGACAAACTTACATTATAGAAGATGCGGGCGGGCGGCTCAAATGGAATCGAAGAAAAGGCGTTTTGTTGGGCCTGCTACTCGCTTGGGCCAGCTTGGTATCGATTCCGGCGGAGGTGCCTGACCTGAACGAATTGTGTAATCCTCGCGCCTTCTTTTTCGTAGTCTTTAGAGAGGGTCCCAGAGCCCAGTGAGACGGGGCTTGGGTATTGGCCGGATTCGAAAAATAGGCGGAAGGCTTTTCCAGTCCATGCTGGCCATCCGAGACAATCTTGTGCAGTGCTTCAGCGCGCTGCGCGCGCACAAGCTGCGCACGTCGCTAACGATGCTGGGGCTTACGATGGGTGTGGCCACGCTGATCACGGTGATGACCATCGTGCAAGGGGCGAATCTCTACGTGGAGAGCAAAATCGCCAACCTGGGGACAAACGTATTTCAGATTGCGCGAACCCCATTTGCGGTAACGGACTTCACCATTGTTCTGAAAGCACTGAAGTACAAAAAGATCGAGTTGGATGACATGCGCGCCGTCGCAGAAGGGTGCCGCGACTGCGAAGAAGTCGGGGCAACGGCCAGCAATGTGGTTCGGGCGCGAGCAGGCAATAAAGAAGTAACGGACGTAAACCTGTACGGCCAAACAGCGAACATGGCCGATATCGATACACGCAACGTTGAGCTCGGACGGTACTTCACGCCGTCGGAAGTCGAGCACCACACGGACGTCTGCCTGATTGGAGACACACTGGTGCAGCAGTTATTTTCAGGCATGGACCCGGTAGGCAAAGCGATTCGTTTGGGGAATGACGAACTCCTGGTGATCGGCGTCATGGAGAAGATTGGCAGTGTACTCGGGCAGGACCAGGACAACTTCGTGATGGTGTCGCTGCCGGTGTTTCTGCGCATGAAGGGTCCACTAACGAGCCTGACAATCAATGTGAAGACGAGCAAGGAAAAATTTGAAAACGCGCAAGACGAGGCGCACTTACTTTTGCGGGCACGTCGGCATCTCAACGGGACGATGGAGGACGATTTTTTCATCGGCACCAAGGAAAGCTACATGGCTTTGTGGCGCAGCATCAGCTCGGCGTTTTTCGCGGTGTTTATCCTAGTGAGCGCGATTTCCGTGCTCATCGGAGGGATCGTGATCATGAATGTCATGCTGGTCAGCGTAACGCTGCGGCGAAGAGAGATTGGCGTGCGGCGCGCAGTGGGCGCGACTAAGGCAGACATCCTCAGCCAGTTCATGGCGGAAAGCGTCATGCAGTGCATTGCCGGAGGCCTGGCGGGGATCACGATGGGGTTTCTAGTGGCCCTGGCGCTGCGCACGTATACGCCGTTCCCGGCTTCGGTGCAAAGCTGGGTTGCGCTGCTGGGAGTATTGCTGAGCTCCGCGGTAGGGCTTTTCTTTGGAATTTATCCTGCATTGCGCGCGTCCCGGCTGGATCCGATCGTAGCCTTGAGGTCTGACTGATGGCGGTAATGACGCCAGCACAAGCGCGGGAGAATTTTCTCGCGGCGATGGGCACTCTGCGCTCCTCAAAAGTGCGCTCCGCCCTTACCGTGCTGGGCATCGTCATCGGGGTGTCTTCGGTAATTTCCATGGCGGCGATCATTCAAGGGCTCAACAAATTCGTGCAAGACAAAGTGGAGTCGCTAGGCTCGCGAACTTACTTCCTGTCGCGATTTCCGCCGGGCACGGACCCTTCACGCTGGCCGGAACGCATCCGCACGCGCAAGTATTTTCAATACGATTACGCGGATTTTGTGCGGGAAGCGGCTCCGGACGTGCAAATTGTGACCACGGTTGGAACCCGGGGATTTTTCTTCGGAGACACGAACTTGATCACCAGCGGCAATCGGAGCGTGGAGAAGGTCATCGTGCGCGGGGCGGAGCCGCAGTACATCGAGGCGATACCGCTGTTCGCCATCGAGCGCGGCCGCTTCATCAGTGCATTCGATCAAGAGCATGCGCGTCCGGTAGTGGTGCTGGGCGCAGCCATCAGCGAATCGCTATTCCCGAATACGGATGCCATCAGCAAGACGGTGCGCATTAACGGCGCGGTGTACGAAGTCATTGGGGTTTTCCAGCATGATCAAGGTTTGTTCCTCGGCCCTGGCGTGGACATTTTCGTGATCATTCCGCTGAGCAGTTTCAAAAAGCAGTATCCGGAGGCAAAGGAATTGATCATGGCGTTCACGGTGCCGGAAAACGTGAACGTCGAGACCGCGCAGGGCGAGGTGATTCAGGCAATGCGACGGCTGCGGCGCATTCCGGCGGGCAAGGAGAATGACTTCGAGCTGAGCTCGCCGGACTTTCTTAGCAATTTGTGGAACCAATTGACCAGCGCACTGGTGATCCTTACCACGGTGATCAGCTCGATTGGCCTGCTGGTGGGCGGCATCGGCGTGATGAACATCATGCTGATTTCCGTAACCGAACGGACGCAGGAGATCGGCGTGCGAAAAGCTATCGGAGCGCGACGCGCGGACATACGGTTGCAGTTCTTGCTGGAAGCAGTGGCGCTCACGCTGGTTGGCGGCACCATCGGTATCCTGATTGGGGCGGGCATATCCACGATGGTGCGCACGTTTGTGCCTTCAGTTCCCGCGACGCTATCTTATCTTTGGGTGACGATTGGGTTCGTGATCTCCGTCGGGGTGGGATTGTTCTTCGGGTACTATCCAGCGAATCTGGCAGCGAATCTGGATCCCATCAACTGTCTGCGCTACGAGTAAGAGCAACGGGTAGTGTGAAGCATGCGGGGAGTAGCGGTGGCAAGCATGCGATTACCGGTGGGCGAACCGTTTACCGCCGCGAGTCTTAAGGACGCGGAGGACCGCCGAGGAGCTCACTGGACGGACAGCGATATTCTGCTGGTGTATGCGCCGGGAAGTTCGCCAGACGAGCGGCCGGCGACGATGGCGAAATTTGTTCCCGCCGGGTCCGATCTGGTTTTTCAGATGCACTACACTACGAATGGAAAAGCGGTAGGGGACCAAAGCCGCGTCGGCCTGGCAGACTTGGATAAGCGCGGCTATTTCCTGCTCCACTGATTCGGAGGACAGTACAGGCGGGAGTCACGCAAGTGCTATTTGCTGATTGAGTACGCGGGGGCACGCGGTTCAGCGCGGAGGAAAACGCTGTGTTATATTGCGAAAATGGCGTTACGAGTGCGCCAGAACTGTGCCTACACAGACGCCTATCGAACCGCATCGCCCGATTGAGCCTGCCGCTCCGCCCAAGATTCACCGCGTGGAAGTGCAGTGGCACGCCGTCACCTACAAGACGGTGATTGTTTATGGCCTGTTGGTTGCGGCGATTGTCCTGGCCGGGATGTTTATCCTGTTTCCGAGCTTGTATTCGGCGGTGACGCACAAGATTTCCACGGCTATTGCGAGTAATGACGGAGAAAACGCGCCGGTTTCGCAAACGCAGGCCAAATTCGTGAACCTGGACGGCCGGGTGCAGGTGAAAAAAGTGAACTCGGTGCAGTGGGTGGATGCCGATTACCGCACGGCGCTGGATAAGGGCGACCTGGTGCAGACGGGCACCGACGGTTACGCGCGCGTGACTTTTGCTGACGGAACGTTCTACACGGTGAAGCCGGGCACGCTGATCACGGTGGAAGAAAATTCCATGGCCAGCAACAAGCCAACCAGCGTTGCAGTGCGCATCAACACCGGCGCGGTGGATTTGTCTACCGGAAACTTCTCGCCCGGATCCAAAGCGGCGGTAAGCATGGAGGATGCCAAGGCGGAACTGCGGCCAAACAGCCGCGCGGCAGTGAAGATGGATAAGGATACGAAGGAAGGCGAAATCACGGTTTCCAGCGGCAGCGCACAAGTGCAACGCGGACAAGAGCAAGTGGAAGTGACGCACGGGCAAAAGGTGAACATTCCGACGACGGGATCGATTTCGAAATCGGACGTGCTGGCACCGCCGGAATTGCTCGAGCCGATCAATCTGACCCCGATTATTGCGGAGAATCCCAGGACGGCCGCTGTGCACTTTGAGTGGAAGCCGGTGCAGGATGCGGCGTCCTATTCGCTGCGCATCAGCACGACATCGATGTTCACGAAGATCGTGAAAGAAGTGCCGGCAGTAAAAGGCACGAGCGCAGACATTTCCGGCCTGGATGCCGGTGATTATTTCTGGGACGTGACCGCAACGAGTGCGAAGAAATTATCGAGCGACGTGAGCGAACCATATAAGTTCACGCTGGTTGCGCAGGGCAAGGCGCAGGAGATGAAGCTCGAGATTCAGGGCACGCAACTGCACGGCCGGGTAGTAGAAATTATCGGCCGCACCGAGCCCGGCTCCGCATTGATCATCAACGCGCAGCCGGTGCCGAATATTGCGAAGGATGGAACGTTCCGGCACTTTACGGAACCGCTGCTGCCCGGAGAGCATACTATTGTCGTGATTGGACAGAATCGCCGGGGAGGGACGGCGAAACAGCAAGTGTCCATCGTGGTACCGAAGTAAACGGCTGCGCGAGAGTCGCGCGGAACGCTGGGAATCCGGCACCAACGCTGCTGCTTGACGATCACGCGACAATAAGAGGGCGCGCTGCTTTGCGCTGGAGATGAGGTCCGGAGAGAATAGTAGCTCCGGATGGCGGCGGGGCCAGCTTTCCGCAGGGGGATCGAGGAATGAACAAGAACGGTTACAACCTCAGGTCGGTGTTCAGCCTGTTTTCGTCCGACCTGGCGATCGATTTGGGGACGGCGAACACGCTGGTGTTTGCGCACGGCAAAGGGATCGTGGTGAACGAGCCGTCGATCGTGGCGATCAACAAAACGACCGGCGAAGTGGTGGCGGTGGGGCGCGAAGCGAAAGACATGCTGGGACGCACGCCGGGGAACGTAGTGGCCATCAAACCCATGAAAGACGGCGTGATCGCGGACTTCAAAGTCACCGAAAAAATGCTGACGTACTTCATTCAGAAGGCGCACAACCGGCGCGTGCTGGTGCATCCGCGCATCGTGATTGGCGTGCCGAGTGAAATCACTCCCGTGGAAAAGCGGGCGGTGCAGGACTCCGCGTACCGGGCGCGGGCGAGCGAAGTTTACCTGGTGGAGCAGGCGATGGCCGCGGCGATTGGCGCGGGACTGCCCATCGAGGAGCCGTCGGGCAACATGGTTGTCGATATCGGCGGCGGCACAACGGACATCGCGGTGATTTCGATGAGCGGCATCGTGTACTCGCGATCGGTGCGTGTCGCCGGCAATGAGATGGACGAAGCGGTAATGCAGTACTTGAAACGCAAGTACAACCTGCTCGTGGGCGAGCGCACCGCGGAGCAGATCAAGATGGAGATCGGCTCGGCGTATCCGTTGGAGAAGCCGCTGACGATGGAAGTGAAAGGCCGCAATTTGATCGAAGGCGTGCCGCGCACGGTAACGATTGATGACAGCGAGATTCGTGAATCGCTGGCGGAGTGCGTGGCGACAATTCTAAACGCTATCCGCGTGGCGCTGGAGCGCACGCCTCCGGAGCTCTCCGCGGACATCAGCGACCGCGGAATCGTGCTGACCGGCGGCGGCGCGCTGCTGAAGAATCTGGACAAGCGCATCCGGGAAGAAACGGGCTTGCCGGTTTCGATTGCGGATGACCCGCTGGCGTCCGTGGTGCTGGGCACGGGAAAGATGCTGAGCGATTTTCGCCTGCTACGCCAGGTTTGCATCGACTGAAAAAGAATTGTTACTGGAAGCACGCGGTTACAAACTTCAGATCACTTACAGTTTTCGCCTAACGCAAATTTGATTTGAGAACGGACTGCGAAGAACAATGGCGGGCATTCCCTCTCGGCATAAATCGCTGGTGCTGCTTGCAGGAGTAATCTTGCTGCAAGTGGTGCTGTTGGCCGTGCAGATCAAGCGCGACTCGCAGGGGCGACTGCTGCGCGTGTGGACTGTCGGCGCCATGTCGCCGTTCCAGCGCGCCGGCGCGAAGGGTATCGGCAACATTCGCGGCACGTGGAGCCATTACTTCGCGCTGCAAAACACCTCGCGGGAAAATGAGCAACTGCGGCGTGAAAACGACGAGCTCAAGCTGCGAATGAATCAACTGCAAAGCAAGGCCACGGAAGCGGACCGGCTGGCGGCGCTGCTGAATTTCCGGCAAGCGCAGCGCAATGTGCCGATGCTGGCGGCGCGGGTAATCGGCACGAGCGCGGATAGCGCCAGCCAGACGATCTATCTCGATCGCGGCGAGCGCGACGGAATTCGCCGCAATATGGGCGTGATTACGCCGGACGGCGTAGTCGGGAAAGTGATCGAGTCGTATCGCGACACCGCGCAGGTGCTGCTGCTGACGGACAAGGACAGCGGCGTGGGGGCAATGCTCGCGGATTCGCGCATTCAGAGTCCTGTGGGCGGCACGGGCGAGCCGCTGCTCTCGATGAAATATATTCCGACCGATGACACGGTGAACCTGGGCGAGCATGTAGTCACCAGCGGGATGGATCGTATTTTTCCGCGCGATTTGCCCGTTGGTGTCGTCACGGAAATCAAAACCGGCCGGCCGTTCCAGCAAGTGCGCGTGCGGCCAGCGGCGAATCTGCAACGGCTCGAAGAGGTGATCGTGCTGCTGACGCTGCATCCGATGGAGCAGAGGAAGGAACCCGCGGCTCCGGCGGCGGCATCCGGTAAAAGCGTGGGCGGGACCGCGGCGGTGAATCCATGATGAACGACGCCTTCGATCTGCGGCTGGCGGAAACGCACATCGAGGTGCACAAATTCCGCTCCGGCGCGATTGTTGCGGCCACATTTCTGGCGCTGATACTCCAGGCGTTTGTGCCGGTATACATCCCGAAATTTGCGGTGCTGGATTTGCCGTTGCTGATAACAATTTATTTTGGCTTGAGCCGGCGCAATCCGTCGACTGGTTTGCTGCTAGGCATGGTGATCGGACTGCTGCAAGACAGCTTGAGCGGACCGACGGTGCCGCTAGGGCTGTACGGCATCGCGAAAACGATCATCGGCTATCTAGCGTCATCGATTGGCGCGCGGCTCGATACCGAACACCCGGCGGCGCGCCTTGCGCTGACGATGATGTTCTTCGTTGTGCACCAGGGCTTCATTACGCTAACGCGGCGCCTGCTGCTAGCGGAGCCAGAGCAGTGGTTCACGCTGCGGCTGGCGATAGCCGCGGCAGTGAACGCCGTCGTGGCGGTGCTGCTGTTCGCCGTGCTCGACCGCCTGCGCAGGTCCTAGAGAGTTACTTTCAATCTCTTCTGACCATTTGCCGCTGAGCCATCAGTGCGCAAGCAGGAACTGCTTAAAATCGTCGTAACGACTGGAGATTGGTTGCGAGAGTTTGGGGCGCTGTAAATATGCGGCGAGGCGGTCGGGTAGCGGCGGGGCGGCGCCGATTGCACGCGCCACTACGTCGGCAAATTTGGCGGGGTGGGCAGTCGCCAGGACTAACCCTTGGGCCGGCTCGGGGTGTTCGCGGCGATAAGCTTCCCAACCTAGCACCCCGACCGCGGTGTGCGGGTCGGCGACGTAGCCAAAGCGATCGTACAAGGACTTCATGGCGCTGAGCGTTTCTTCATCCGTGGCCCCGTGCCCCCAGATTTCGCGCTGCACGTACTCAAGCCGGTTTCGGCAAAGATCCAGCAGGCGCGGAAAATTGTTGGGGCTGCCAACGTCCATGGCATTGGAAAGGGTGGGCGTTGCCGTACGCGGATGAAATTCTCCGGTGCGCAGATATTCTGGCACGACATCGTTGACGTTCGTCGACGCAACGAAACGCGCGACGGGCAAGCCTATGCGCTTTGCGAAAATTCCCGCGGTAAGGTTGCCGAAATTTCCGCTGGGCACCGAGACGATGAGCGGCACGGAGGCCACCGGAAGCTGGCGGTACGCCGCGACATGATAGAACATTTGCGGCAGCAGGCGGCCGATGTTGATAGAGTTCGCCGAAGTGAGGAACGTCCGCTTGTTCAGCTCGGCGTCGGAAAAGGCCTGCTTCACCAGGCGCTGGCAATCATCAAACGTGCCGCTGACCTCAAAAGCGGTGATATTTTCGCCGAGTGTGGTGAACTGCTTTTCTTGCGCTTCGCTGATGCGCTTCGAGGGATAGAGAATCACCACGCGAATCCCAGGCACGCCGAGAAAACCGTGCGCGACGGCGCTGCCGGTATCGCCGGACGTGGCCACGAGAACGGTGAGCGGGCGAGTCTCGTCGCGAACGAAATAGCCCATCAGGCGTGCCATGAAGCGCGCGCCGAAATCCTTGAAGGCTAGCGTCGGGCCGTGAAACAGCTCGAGTATGTGCAAAGCTGGTGAAAGCGAAATCAGCTTCACCGGGAAGTTGATCGCTTCGCTGACCACTTGCCACAGAATCTCCTCGGGCACTTCGGGACCAGCGAAAGGCGTGACAACGCGAAAACAGACTTCCGTGAACGGCAAGCGGCGAAATTCTTCCAGCTCTCCGGGCGAGCGGCGCGCGATCTCGGCGGGCATGTAGAGTCCGCCGTCCGGCGCGAGCCCGCGCAGGACCGCGCCACGGAGCGAGGTTAGCGGCGCTTGCCTGGATGTGCTGCGATACCTCACTTCGTCCGTTCCAGCCGTGCGTTGACTTTTGCCAGAAAAGCCGCCGCATCAAGCGTCGCGTCACGCAATTCCGCGACTGGAACTGTGCAGTGCGCGAGCGCCTCGTAGCTTTGGCGGCGCGCGGAGATCAGCGTGGGATAGCAGCGCGCGACCGTTTCGCGCGGTGTTTCGCCCTTTTTTGGCTGAAACGCGCCGCGCCACAGCACCGGCTTTGGATCGTTCAGATAACGCTCAATCAAGAGCTGCTGTTCCTCGAGCGTGGCGGCGAGGTGCACGACGGTCGTTTGGCGGCGCAGGCGCAGTAAGAGATTGTTGCCCGTGTAGATCACGCTGCCGGTGGTATCCAGAACGAGCTCACCGGACGGATTGCGCCCCAGATCGGTGAGAACTTCATCGAGCACGGCGATTTCCTCGGCGAGATACTCGGCTTCACGCCGCTTGTAGTTGGGGCTGTCCGGCCAGCCCATCCAGGAGGCGACGCCGTTAATGCCGGCGTAGCCGCCGCCTTCCAGCCTCGTGCGCAGGCGCTGCTCAATGCGATCATCGCAGGAAACCGCGGGCCGCCCGGATTGGGCTAACCGCTTTGTCCAGAATGTCTTCCCGGCGCCCGACATGCCGATTAGGGCCAAGCGTAGTGGTGAGAAAGTTTGAGCAGCCATGAAGCGGTCTTAGCACGATAGCGCGTGCGCCGCGCCGGGAGCAAGCGTCGCCATTTTGCCGGGCAATCAGGGAAACGTTTTGCTCCCCTAAACGTCTTATGGGTTGAAGTCTGCAATGATGGCCAATGATGAAAAACAAAAAGGAAGATACCGGAGATCTGCTGCAAGGCACGCTGGACTTGTTAGTTCTCAAAGCGCTGGCGAAAGCTCCGATGCACGGATACGGCGTTGCCGAGTGGATTCATGAGTCTTCGCAGGACGTACTGCGCGTGGAAGAGGGTGCGCTGTACCCCGCGCTGCACCGCCTGGAGTTGCGAGGCTTGCTCTCTTCCGAGTGGGGCGCATCGGACAACAATCGTCGCGCGAAGTTTTACGCGCTCACTGCGGCAGGACGAAAACGGTTGGCGGAAGAAACCGAATACTGGCGGCGGATGTCCGCGGCGGTCGCGAGAGTTTTGCAGACGGCGTAGGAGAAGCACATGGCACAGGGATGGCTGCACGCGCTGTGGCAACGCGTAAAGTTCCTGGCAAAGCGCAAGCAACTTGACCGCGAACTGGACGACGAACTGGCGTTTCATCTCGCGAAACGCGAGGAGGCGAATCGCGCCGCGGGCATGGATGCCCCAGAGGCGAGTTACGCGGCGCGGCGAAGGATGGGAAATGTAAACCGGCTGAAGGAAATTTCGCGCCGACTGTGGACGTTTGCCCCGCTCGAGACCCTCTGGCAGGACGTGCACTACGGAGTGCGTACTCTGCGGAAAAATCCTGGTCCCACAGTGGTTGCCGTGCTCACCTTGGCGCTCGGCGTCGGCGCAAACACGGCACTCTTTAGCGTCGTGAAGGCCGTGCTGCTGAATTCGCTGCCGTACCGCCAGCCGGATCGCCTGGTCGCCCTGGCCCGCGGCGACTCCCAAACGCCGCTGCCAACGAACGTTTCCTACGGCGAAGTAGAAGATTGGAAAGCTCGCACACGATCGTTGCAGGAGATTGCTCTCTATCGCGGATGGACTCCGTCATCGTCGAGCGGCGGCGCTCCTGAAATTGTTTATGGTTTGCGAACCACGCAAAACTTTTTCAATGTTCTCGGCACTTCCACGTATCTTGGCCGCGGATTGTCGCCGGAGGAGGACGCTCCAGGCCGCTGGCATGTGGTGCTGCTCAGTTACCCCTATTGGATCCGCCGTTTTGGCGGGAACCCGAATGCAGTCGGCCAAACCGTTTTGCTGGATCAAGTCCCCTTTCAGATCGTAGGCGTTCTGCCGAGAAGCTTCGAGCCTCGGTCATTCAACGACGCAGGGAGCCCACCGGATGTCTGGGCTCCGCTTGGATACAATCTCTCCCTGCCGGGTGCTTGCCGAAGCTGCCAACATCTTCGCGCTGTCGCACGATTGAGCGATGGCGTCAGTCTCAGCCAGGCGCGCGCGGAAATGAATTCGATTGCTTCGCAGTTGGTGCGCGAGTTTCCGAAGGAATATCCGCCCGACGCCACGGTCACGATCCTACCGTTGCGGGAAAGCTGGTACGGCAAGATAAAGACGGCGCTATGGCTGCTGTTAGGCGCCACCGCTTTTGTTCTGCTGATTGCGTGCGCCAATATCGCCAATCTCCTCCTGGCGCAGGCCGCGAAGAAGAAACGGGAAGTCGCTGTCCGCTCGGCTCTGGGTGCGTCGCGCTTCCGAATCGTGTGCCAGCTCTTGACTGAAAGCATCCTGCTGAGTTTGCTTGCCGGCGCTGGTGGAGTGCTTCTAGCGGAATGGGGGACCGCCTTGCTGGTCCGATGGGCGCCTGCCGAGATTGCAGGCTTGAATGGACTGCATTTGGACCCGGCGATCTTGTTTTTCACGGCGGGTGTCGCCACGGCAACCGGGTTTCTGATTGGACTCGTCCCAGCAATAGAGACCTCGCGAGTGGATCACCGCGAAGCGCTGCAACGATCGTCGCGCGGTGTAAGGGGAACGTCGCGTAGCAACGTTCGAAGCCTTCTTGTCTCGTCAGAAGTTTGCCTCGCCTTTGTCCTTACGCTTGCTTCCGGCCTTCTGCTGAAGAGCTTCGTGCGCGCGTGGAACGTCGATCCAGGATTCAACGTTTACAACCTTTACGAAACGAACTTTTCGCTGATCGGCGCTAAATATGACGATGACAATGCCGTCGTCCGTGCCCAAAGCGAAGTGCTTGACCGCATCCGCCGGATTCCCGGCGTCGACGATGCCGGCCTGGTCAGCACACCTCCGATTGCCGGAGGCTTTGGCAGTTTCGATCAAGCTGGATTTGTTATTCAAGATCGCCGCGTTCCCGATCCCGAAGTTCCTTCCGTGGACCGCTACATCGCAAGCCCCGGCTATTTTCACACCATGGGAATCCCATTGCTGCGCGGCCGGCTATTTACCGAGGCCGACGCCGCAGGAAACACCCCAGTGGCAATCATCAGCGAAATGACGGCTCGCCAAATCTTCCCGGGCGAGAATCCGTTGGGCAAACGAATTCAACTCGGGCGCCGGAGCGACGACAAACCATGGGCAGCCATCGTCGGTGTTGTCGGTGACATTCATCAATACGGTCTCGACGCCCCCACGACGCCGCAGGCGTATCTGCTCTACTCGCAATCTCCGTTCAATTACGCGACGGTTCTGGCCGTCCGCAGCCGCGTCGCTCCGGCGGCGCTCACGCGCGCAATCCAGGAACAGATTTGGGCTTTCGACAAGAACGCGCTCGTGTTCAATCCCTCGTTAATGACGGAGATTATCGCGCATTCGCTGGCGCAGCGGCGCTTCACGATGTCGTTGCTTGCCGGATTTGGGGCGCTTGGGCTGCTTCTTGCGGCGGTGGGGATTTACGGCGTGATGTCCTACACCGTTGCGCAACGCACGAGTGAAATCGGCATTCGGATGGCATTGGGCGCCCAGATCCACGATATGTTACGCCTCGTCATACGCGACGGAATGCTTCAGGCAGGCTTTGGTTTACTCGCGGGCCTGGCCGCTTCGCAGGCGGTCACGCGAATCTTGGCGAGCCAGCTTTTCGCCGTGAGCGCGCTCGATCCACTGACGTTTGCGAGCGTAGCAGTAATCTTGGTTGGGGTAGCGATTGCGGCCTGCTACATCCCCGCGCGGCGGGCAATGAGAATCGATCCGGTCGTGGCGTTGCGCCACGAATGAATGGCTAATCCAACCCCAATGTGACGCTCCGCCACGAGTGAGCCTTGGTCCTGGCCACAACGAACGACGAAAATGCTAAGCAGCTAGTGCCGAAGAGGAACCTGTACTTGCGGACGGCTTGCGGCTTGCCCTCGGCAGATGTTACGTTTTCTATGACTTGGCCGACGTTCGGAAGGCAAAGTCCGGCGATCGGGAGAGCTCCGAAGTACTGTTTCGAAATTTTTCTTTGCCGAAATTTTAGAAATTTCTCAAGGACATTTCGAGACTCACGCCGTGCATATGATTCGTGACGCGAGAGGGTCCCGGGCAAGATCTCGGGACGGGCAACGAACAGCCATGAGATAGCGCGGCTTCCTAGCAGCCGCCAACGAGAGACTCGCGCGCGGGGTTTTCGTGTCGTACTGGTTTGGCAACGATAATCGACTGCCGCAACAGCGACTGGCCATCGTCTCCTACATAATCGTGGGCATGGTGGGCGTGCTGCTCATCGGTTTCTGGAAACTCCAGGTCATCGATTCGGACAAGTTTTTGCAGTGGGCGGAGCGCAATCGGGTTCGCTCCATTCCGGTCATCGCGCCGCGCGGGCGCATGCTGGACCGCGATGGCCGCGTCCTGATCGACAACTACCCCTCCTTCAGCGTTCTTCTGCTTCGCGATGATCCCGCGCAAGTCGAAAAGAATCTGCCGGCTATCTCCGAAGGCCTGGGCATTCCGCTCGAGGATCTGAAAGAGCAGTTGCAGAATTCGCGCAACCTAAAGAATTTTCAGCCCATTGTCATCAAGCCCGAAGCCAGCAAGGCTGACGTGGCCTTCATCGAGTCCCACCGATCGGACATTCCTTTGCTCGAAATGTTGATGGTGCACCGCCGCCGCTATCTGCCGGGGGGCTTCATGGCGCATGCCAGCGGGTACGTGGGCGAAGTCAGCGAGCAGCAGATTGAAGCCAGCAACGGGCGCTTTCGCCCCGGCGACTTCGTGGGTAAATCCGGCCTCGAGCGCCAATACAATGATCTGCTGCAAGGCACCGACGGCATGCGGCGCGTCGTCGTGAACAGCGTCGGAAAAGAAGTCGATCACCTGCCCACGCAGGAAGCTATTCCAGGCAAGCAGATTCAGCTAACGATCGATTACGATTTGCAGCAGGTCGCCGAGCAATCGCTGGGCGCGCGCGAAGGCGCGGTGGTGGCGTTCGATCCGCGCAGCGGCGAGATTCTGGCCATGGTCAGCCATCCCGCTCCCGATTCGAATGACTTCGCCATCCGCATCTCCAATGAAGAATGGAAGCAGCTGAACGACGATCCGGCGAAACCGTTGCTAAATCGCGCGATCCAAGCACAGCTTGCGCCGGGCTCGGTATTCAAGATCATCATGGCCACCGCGATGCTCGAGGACAAAGTTCCTCCCGCAAGTTTCACCGCGTTTTGTCCCGCTTACGCTACATTTTATGGCCGGCAATTCAAGTGCTGGGTGTATGGAAAGACCACTCATGGGTTCGTGGATTTGCACAAAGCGATCGTAGAGTCTTGCGACATCTTCTTTTACAACGTGGGCCAGCGTCTGGGTATTGACCGCATATCGTATTACGCGAGTCATTTGGGCCTTGGGCATCGCACTGGTGTCGATTTGCCTTCCGAAGAAACCGGACTCGTGCCCAGCGAAGAGTGGGTGCAACGCGTATTCCATCGCAAATGGTACGCCGGCGAAACCATCTCTGTGGCAATCGGTCAGGGCGCGGTAACAGCAACTCCGCTGCAACTGGCGCGCGTGATTGGCGGCATCGCCATGGGCGGAGTGTTCAAGCAACCGCATTTGCTGAAGGATGCGCCGAACGTCGGAGAAGAACGTTTCAATATTTCAGAATCCACCGTGGAAAAAGTGACCGACGCGATGTACGGCGTGGTGAACGAAATGCACGGGACGGCGGGCGCGCTGAAGCTGACAGGAGTCGATTTCTCCGGAAAGAGCGGCACCGCACAAATTATCAACTACGATTTGCGCACCAGGCTCGGCAAAGGGAAACAGTTCAAGGATAACTCCTGGTTTGTGGGTTACGCTCCGCGGCGCACGCCGGAAATTGTGGTGTCCGTGCTGGTGCAAGCCGGCGGACACGGCAGCGAAGCCGCGGGCCCTGTCGTGCGCGATGTGGTCAAAGCGTATTACGACAAGAAGATGAAAAAGACCGACGGAACCGTCACCGCCGAAAGCAAAGAAAACAAGCGCCGTGATCTCGGCTCAGGGGCTCCGGCGGCAACCATTCAGCCTGTTCTCAAACCTGCTGTTGCGGCGCGCGAACCGCAAAGCGAGGACCCGCGATGAACACTCTTAACTCCGCCCGTCCGGCAAGGACATCATGAAGGAAGCACCGGGAACACGCGATTACGACTGGTGGCTGCTGGCCATCCTGGCGACGATCTGCGCGCTTGGCGTCATTGAAATCTATTCCGCCACGCATGGCAGTTCGTTGGCCGGCATGCACATGAGGCAGGTTCGCTGGCTTGCAATCGGCTTCATCGCCATGTTTGCGCTTTCCCGCCTCGACTATCATCTAATACTGGATCAGGCGCCCATCCTCTATTTGATAGGCGTAGCGGCGCTGGTGGCCGTTCTGTTGGTCGGACACACACGGTTTGGAGCAAAGCGCTGGATCCCGGTCCTCGGCGAATTTCTTCAGGTGTCAGAATTGGTCAAATTGATTATAATCATTGTGTTGGCGCGCTTCTTTGCCGAGGTGCGCAGCGATGAACTCTCCCTGCGCGATTTGATTAAGGCAGGGCTTTTAGTAGGATTGCCACTGGCGCTGATTCTCAAACAGCCTGATTTGGGTACGGCGCTCGTTTTGGTGCCTTTGCTGGTTGTAGGCGCCTATTTGGCCGGTTTGCAGTGGCAACACACGGCCATATTTTCTTTGGCAGGGATTCTGTTGATTGGAAGTGTTTTTTACCCGCCGGTCAGCCGGCACATTCTGAAACCGTACCAAAGGGAACGAATCACTTCCTTCCTGCATCCGGAAGAAGACGCAAAAGGCTCCGGCTATCAATTACTGCAATCGGAGATTGCCGTGGGCTCCGGCGGCTTCTGGGGAAAAGGGTTTGGCAAGGGCAGTCAGAATCAACTGGGCTACATCCCCGTCCGTTATTCCGACTTCATCATGTCGGCGTGGGCTGAAGAGCAGGGATTCAAGGGCGTGCTGCTTGCCTTAGGGCTGTACATGGCTCTGCTGCTACGACTAGTGCAGAACGCCCAGCGCGCGAAAGACCGCGCGGGTATGTTTCTGGTCATGGGCGTAGCCGCGGCGCTTGGCTTCCATGTTTTGGTGAATGTGGCCATGGTGATTGGTTATATGCCGGTTACCGGCATCCCGTTGCCGCTGATGAGCTACGGGGGCTCGGCCACGTTGTTTGTTTTCCTGGCGATTGGTTTGGTGATGAACGTGCGTATTCGCCGCTTCGTCAACTAGGCGAGCCGCCAGTCCCGAGCGCTTGGCTGCAAGATAAAAAGCCGCGCCGGGTTGAATACTTAGGATTGAAAGAGTGAGGACAGCATCGTCCGCCGTTTGCCCGGGAGATTCCCGGCAACGGGCCAGCCGTAATAGCAGCAGCTTCGAACGCCAGAGGACGCACTTCGCAGTCGGCAATTCCGGCAGTGCCGGGAACCGCCCCTCCGCATTCGAACAACGCGCCGCCTCTTTACAGGTGTCGCACATGTGTGTCCCGGTTCTTCCGGGACCGGCACCGCTATTGCGGACCTACCTCGGGCAGAAGCTCGCGGCCATGCGTCCCAAGGAGTTTTCATGTCGAAAGAATTGGTTATCTCCGCGGCCTCCCACGAACGCCGGGTCGCGATTCTCGAAGAAGGTCAGTTAGTCGAAATTTACATCGAGCGCGAAAAAGAGTTCGCGCTGGTTGGCAGTATCTACAAAGGCCGCGTCACCCGTGTACTTCCAGGCATGCAGTCGGCATTCGTGGACATCGGACTGGACGGCGACGCGTTTCTGTACGTCAGCGACGTCTTCGAAAACCTCGAAGACTACGATCACGACCATGGGCACGCGCCGCAAGTGTCGGCAATTCCGCCGGCGGCTGCGCTGGTCGAGGCTTTGCCGGGCGAGTCTCTCGCCAATGCGCACAGCTCCGATGAGGTAGCTCCGTTGAGCGCGGATGACGCCGCCCAGCAAGCCATTCCTCACGAAGAGCCGATGCATGCGGACTTCGCGCACGAGCACGAACACGACGCTTCTAGGGGCGAAGAAGCCCAAGGCGAAGCTGACCCGGACGGAAATCGCGTACCCCACGCCGAAGCTGAGGAGCGCCAGCCGGATTCAAACGCTTCCGCTCCACAGAACTTTGGCCAGTTTAATCCCACGCAGAAATACTCTCGTCCGGAGCGCGGCAACGACCGCAGCGGACAGGACTTCCGCGGCGATCGCGGTGGGGATCGCGGACACGGAGGACGCTGGGGCCGGCGTGGAGGACGCCGCCGCAGTGGAGGACGCCCACAGAGTGGCCGCAACCTCCCTCCTTCAAAGTACGCGTCTCCGCAGGGTGATCAACGCCCGCACGATTCCCGCGGAGGATACGATTCGCGGGGCCCACAACCGGGCAGTTTCGAACCCCGCGATCATCGGCGCCCAGAAGGATCGCGCTACAGCCCGCCTGCTGCTCCGGCGAGTTCAGGGGAAGACGACATCGTGCTGCCGGGCGAATCGCTCGCGAAGTACCGAAACAAGCCGGCTGCCGCCGCCACCGCCCCCGCGCCTGCCGTCATCGAGCCGGAGATTCACGAACCGCAGCCGGATCTCGGAGACTCCATTTCTTCCCGTGGCAATATTCAACAGGTTGGGACGCCTTCGGGTGGGAACGTTCCGCGCCGCTCCTCCGGCGGCCTGCCGCGCTGGCTGCTCGCCGAAACCGGCAACGAAGCCGAGACATCCTCGACCGGCACGGAAGAAATGACTTCCTCCGCCGACGACACTACAACCACGGCTCCGCAGGCGCTTGGCGCTGCGCCGGACGTGGTCGAGCAAGAACGTACTCGCACGGATGCTTCGCTTGGCGAAGAAGACGTTAGCGAAGAAGACGTTGCGGTGATCTCCTCCAGCCTCATCGAAGCCAAGCACGAGGAAACCCAGGCGAATGCCGCAGCCGACACGCTCGTCGGTGGCGCGGTTTTCGAAGAAGAAGAAGGAGAAGAAGAGGAGGAGGAAGAGACTGAAGAGAGTGCCGAAGAGCATGACGCGATTCGCGCCCGCGAAGCGGAAGCCGAGTCCCAAGATGTAGGCGCGGAAGAGATCGAGGCTATCGAGACACGCGCTCTTGACGCTCATGCGCTCTCCGAAGCGGAAGCGGACGCAGCCCACGAAAGCGCGTTGCACGCCGCTGCCATCGGCGATCACGATATCCACGAGGAAACCGAGCACGAACACGTCGAGGCCACCGGAAGCGAATTCGCGCCCGCGCCCGCCATTAAGGAAGACGACAGCATCCTTCTTCCCGGCGAAACACGCGCCCCGCGCTCCGGCGCTCCCGAACCTCGCCAGGATTTTCCCCGCGACTCCGCGCGCATCGGCGGCAATCCCCGCGCCCGCTTCCAGCGGCCTTATCGCAGCAGCGGACGCGATCGCGACAACCGCGGCCGAGATAATCGCGGCGGCAGACCAGATCGTCGCGGCGGCCGTCCCAGCCCCGGCGGCGGTCCTCGATTCGAACGCCGCCCCGGCGGCCCGCACCGCCATCACGGCGGCCACTCCGGACCTTCGCGCCGTCCTCAGCTCATTTCCGAGATGCTGAAGGCCGGCCAGGATATCGTCATCCAAATCGCCAAGGAGCCTCTCGGCAAGAAAGGGGCGCGCATCACCAGCCACGTCGCGCTGCCCGGCCGCTTTCTGGTGTACATGCCGACCATCGATCACATCGGCGTCTCGCGCAAAATCGCTTCCGCCGAAAATCGCTCGCGCTTGCGCCGATTGGTCGGCGAAGCCCGCGGCGCCTATCCGGGCGGGTTCATCGTTCGAACCGCGGCCGGCGGCGCTTCCGACGAAGAAATCCGCACGGACATCGAGTTCCTCGGCAAGACCTGGAACGAAATCAAGGAACGCAGCGAGCAGCGCAAATCTCCAGCGCTCCTTCACCGCGACCTGAATCTCGTTGAACGCATTCTGCGCGATTATGTCAGCGACGATTTCAGCGCCATCTGGATCGACAGCGAAGAGGAATACGGCAAGGTCGTCGAGTTCGTCAGCCGCTTCCAGCCGAAACTTGTCAATCGCGTCAAGCTATACAGCAAGGACACGCCGATCTTCGAGGAGTTCGGCATCCAGCACGAGTTGGACAAAGCCTTGCGCGCCAAAGTCTGGCTCAAGTCCGGCGGCTACATTGTCATCAATCACACCGAAGCGCTCGTGGCCATCGACGTCAACACCGGCAAGTTCGTCGGCAAGGGCTCCACGCGCCTCGAAGACACCATCGTCAAGACCAACCTCGAAGCCGTGAAGGAAATCGTCCGCCAGATCCGCCTGCGCGACTTGGGCGGCATTATCGTCGTCGATTTCATCGACATGGAAGAGCGCCGCAACCGCGAAAAAGTTCTTGTCGCGCTACAACAGGCACTCGAGCAGGACAAGGCACCCTCAAAGGCGCTGTCTTTCAACGAATTTGGCCTGGTCTGCATCACGCGCAAGCGCACCAAACAAGCGCTCGAACGCGTGCTCTGCCAGCCTTGCCCGTATTGCACCGGCTCCGGCATGGTGAAGTCCATCCCCACGCTCTGCTACGAAATTCAAGCGGAAGCGCGCAAGATGGCCATCGCCACCGCTGACAACGACGCGCCGAACCTGACCCTGCGTGTGCATCCTGAGATCGCCAAAGCTTTGAAAACGCGCGAATCGATGCTGATCGACGAACTCGAGCAGACCACGCACAAACACGTCATCATCCAGTCCGACGCCACGCTGCACTGGGAGCAGTACGACATCTGCTGAGGTACGACAGGCCTTGAGTCTGTCCGGGCGCGTTGTCAAATACCGCCCACGCAATCTGCCGTGCCTCGACCTGTCCCTACGGCCAGTTTCGACCTGCGCAAGTCGATATCAAATCGCCGTTGCCACGATCCCGCCCGCGCGGCTAGATTGGAATCCACGTTGCTCCTCCCCACCCGGAGCCGAGTCCAATTTTCAGCCGCTAAGGGAGGAAATTATGTGGACCAAACAGCAGCCCCAGACTGAATCGTCAGCACCGGCCCAAGCAGCAAAATCCTCGGTCGTCGCCTTCAGCAGCCCTTCTACTCCTGCTCCGGCGCTCGGCAGTAGCCCCGTTCGCGGCTCCGCGCGCCTCGGTTCCAGCCTGCAAATCAAGGGTCATATCACCGGCACCGAAGATTTGCAGATCGATGGCAAAGTCGATGGGCCCATTTCCTTGCGCGGCCATGGACTCACCGTCGGGCCTACGGCGCAACTCACCTCCGAGATTCACGCGCGCGAGGTTGTTGTCTACGGAAAGGTAGTCGGCAATGTTCACGCCCGCGACCGCGTCGACGTCAAAAGCGATGGCTCCGTCATCGGAGACATCTCCACCGCGCGGATTAGCATCGAGGACGGCGCGCAATTCAAGGGTCGCATCGAGATCGACCCCACGAAGTCCCAAAACGCAGCCGCAGATTAGCCGCTGACCAACCACAGCCTATTGCACCTTCAGGGCTGCCTTCTGCACAAAAGAAAGGGCGCACCAAGAAGATGGTCCGCCCTGGCAATTCCACGTTTTTCAGCTTGCTAGTTCCCGCCCGATCGCGGGCCCGCTGCGGATTGCGGCGGCACCGTGCGTTGAGCAACCACCTGGTTCTTGGCCTTGGGATTCCACCAATTAAAGTCCACGACCAGGCCTTCCTTCTGAAGATACATCGTCTGAGCCAGCGTCTCTGTTTTTTCGGACTCGAGGATCAGTTCGCTTGCCTCGCGTGCATGATCGCTCGGCGAAGCCATCGCAAAGATGCTCGCCACTTGCCCGGATTTCTCCGGCCTCAACACCACCAACACCAGGTGGCCCGCGCCTTGTTGAATCGAACGAATCGATTGTATGGTGCCGACCGGTTCGATCGAGAATTTGTACCGTCCGGCCCTGAGAATCGTGTCCCCGAAGCGCGCATTTTCGTTCAGTGTGAAATTTCCGGCGATCTCATTTTGCGCCAGCAAAGGGCTCGCTGACACGCAAACCGCCAGCGCTCCCCATGCCAACGCCCTCGCCAAAACCGTTTGATAAATCGATTTACTTTTTAGATCTGCCATTTTCGTTTCCCTTCTATTATTGGAATAGGCGCACACTTCTAGCGCCTCGGTTTGTGCTGAATCGTTTCGAACGGCAGGTCAGGCCGCAAACAGCGCGTTACGTGACCGGGTAAGGCATGCCAAAGAACTCCGGGTTCCTCTGGCACGTTGCTGCATAGAAATCGCGCGAATTCTACATGGCAAATTTCGCACGCAACCCCAAGTCAAGTCCAACGCAAAGAATTCATCAGGTTCATCCGCGGCGCTGATGAGCGAATGCGCACCACGTCGCTATCGATGTGCATCATTTGATTTCTTAATCTTTGCTACTGGAGCCGCTACGAGTGGCGTTCGAAGAATTCGTGCTGGCGAGTGTCCTTGGGTGTTCTGTTCAAATTCAGGTCGGCTTTTCGTTATCTGGCGCGTCCTGGCCCTTCGGTGCAGAAATCCGCTGCTTGTCGTCCACGGAGAACAACAGGTAGTTGCTGAACTTGTGCTGACGGTGAACGCGGCGCCCCTTCCAGTCGTAATAAACTTCTACGTTCGCGGGCAGCCACATTTCCAGCGCGCCGTGGCGGAATTGCACCGGAGCGTACTCAATGTTCACGTGTTCGGCAGCCAGCCGGATTTGCGGCATCGGCGCTACCATGTTCGTTTCCAGCCTCACGATTTGATAGCTATCCGCGGCGATCCACGCGCGTCCCTTCAACGCCACCGGGTATCCCCGGCCTGCTGGGCCCATCCGGTAGCTGCGAATCGTATTGGGTTTATCCCTCCTCTGGCGGAAGTGCACTTGCCAAGCCAGCCCGCCGTTCCATCGCGCCAATCCCTCGCAAGTCATTTCATAGTTGCCCGCGTAATATGGATGAAAAATCACCACCAGCGCCGGCAATCCGCTCGTCATCACCGCTTCCGGAAAATCTTTCGACGCGGCCCGGCGCTCGCGATACTCTTCCACGCTCAAGGCGCCGCGGCGGGTTTCTTCCATGGAAACGATGTAGTCGAACTGGGCTTTTTCAGGAAACGATGGCATTCCCCATTTGTTGATGGACTCATCGGTGACCAACTCCGTCGCGGTGAATCGATCAACGTTCTTGACCAGCTCTTGCAATCGCCTGCCCGCATTTTGCACCACGTCGTCGACCGTGCACGAGGCCCCGGGTTCCACAGGCGGCATTTTGTCGTCTACGTCCGACGGCATCCAACTGGAAGGAACTGGCAACGCTTTGGCCGCGGCAATCAAGGCAGCTATATCCATCTCGTTTGTCAATCCGGCGACTTCGGTCGAAGCAGCCAGCGTCTTGGGATTCTGCAGGCTCTCCAATTGTTTCTTGGCCGCAGCGTCCGCCGGGTGATCCTGGAGATACACCTGCAACGTGCTTATCGCCCGGTCTATGTCTCCGCGCTCGGCCAAACACTGCGCCAGCAGCGGCTGTATTATCGCGGCTCGCCCCCGGCCTAGCTCCATTGCTCGTTCTGCTTCCTTAATGGCTTCATCCCGGGAATGCTGTAGATAGTAAGCCTCGGCCAAGACCGCGTGGGGGCGCCACGACGATGGTTCCACTTCAATGGCGCGGGTCAGATACTCCACTGCTTCGGCAGGCTGCTTTTCGCGGACAGAAATCTCGCTCAAGGAAAGCAAGGTACGAAAATGCTTTGGATTGAGCTGCAGCGTTTTTGTCCAATAGGATTTCGCCTGCGCCTCATCTTCCAACTGCGACGAGTAAACACCAAACAAGTAGGTGACCTCCGCCTGATTGGGCGCCAGGCGATTGAGCGCATCCAGATGGCTCCGCGCGACGGTCGGCTTGTTGGCGCGCAGCGCTTCCATTGCCTTAGCCATCTCTTTCTGTGCTTTCGGTTTCATCGAGGTGATTCCCGCCTCTAGGGCGGCATCGCCGGAATTTGATCCCGGTTGCAGCACGATGGTCACCCGCTTGGTCGCAAACCCGATCGCTTCCACCTGGTTCACGGCTCGCTCATAGGCCGGCGCCACCACCTGAATCTTGTACTCGGTCGCCGCCAGCTCGTTGAACCTGACGTAGCCGCCCTGGGTGGTCTTCTGGCGGTAAATTTGACCGGCCAGAGTAGTTAAAGTAACCACCGCAAGGCTCTCAACCGGGGCGCCGTTGGATTCCTGTACATAAACGTCCAGGCTGGCCGTGGGAACCATTCCTTCCAGTCCACCCACCCCACTCGGATCACGAGGCACGCTTGACTGCCGTGCGGGAACGATTGCGGGATATAACGTCGCGCCGGCTATTGACAGAATAATGTAGAGGCAGGTGCGTACGCGTAACATGGCCCACTCCGTCTGGGTGCGAATCCGCAGAAAGGACGTAACTATATCATATACCTTAGCTGCCGCAGGCAACCACCAGGGGAGCCCAACTCCGCGGGTCGCCATTTTCCGTGTGCTATTATTCATTTGCGTAATGAAAGCGAGCACGGAATGACCGCGCGCATCCTCGACGGAATCAAGATCCGCGACGAAATCTTCGCTGAACTGAAAGGTGAAATTGCCCGCCTCGCCGGCGAAGGCATTCGCCCAGGCCTGGCCGCCGTTCTCGTCGGCGAAAACCCCGCCTCAAAGCTTTACGTCAAATCCAAAATCGCCGCGTGTGAGCAGCTCGGCCTGGCCAGTTGGATGCACATGCCTCCGGCCTCCATCAGCACCGACCAGATGCTGAGCCTCGTCCAGGACTTGAACCACGACAACGCCGTCGACGGCATTCTCATCCAACTTCCCCTCCCTTCCCAGGTCGACACCAAGCGCGTTTTAGAAGCCGTCGATCCTGCAAAAGACGTTGACGGCTTTCATCCCGTAAGCCTCGGTCGTCTGGTCAGCGGCCGCCCCGGACTTGTCGCCTGCACGCCCGCAGGCTGCATGGAAATTCTGCGCCGCAACAATATTCAGATCGAAGGCGCGAACGCCGTGGTCCTCGGTCGCAGTGACATCGTTGGCAAACCCATGGCCCTTCTGCTCATGCACGCCAACGCCACTGTCACCATCTGCCATTCGAAAACGCGCGATCTCGCCGGCGTCGTCCGTCGCGCGGACGTCGTCGTCGCGGCAATGGGCAAGGCCGGTTACGTGCAAGCTGACTGGATTCGTCCGGGCGCCGCGGTCATCGACGTCGGCACCAACAAGGTCACTGACGCAAAGGAAGCCGAGTCCCTGCTGCGCAATTTTCCCGCACGCCTTGAAAAATTCCGCGCCAAAGGCTCAACGCTCATAGGTGACGTGCACCCTGACGCCGCGAACACGGCCGGCGCGCTCACGCCCGTTCCCGGCGGCGTCGGTCCCATGACCATCACCATGCTCATGAGCAACACCGTAAAAGCCGCGAAGCTCCGCCGCGGCAAAATCAAAACCGACACCGTGCAATCCACCGCCGGCACCGGTGATTAGCAAGATGCAGCGCCTCGGCCTAACCGGCGGCATTGCCAGCGGTAAAACGGCCGTCGCAGCCATGCTGCGCGAAATGGGCTTCGCCGTTCTGGACGCCGATTCCCTCGCGCACAAACTCATCGAGCCCGGCCAGCCTGCTTACGATGAAGTCGTCCGCGACTTCGGCGCGTCCATTCTCGATACCGACAAGCGCGTCAATCGCGCCAAGCTCGCCGCCATGGTTTTCGCCGACCCCGCCAAGCTCGCCCGCCTCAACGCCATCCTTCACCCGCGTGTTGAAACTATCGTCCACCAGAAATTTGCCGAATGGTCGCGCAACGACACCCGCGACGCCGCTTTCGTCGAAGCCGCGTTGCTCGTCGAAGCTGGCTACCACAAAAATCTCGACGGCCTCGTGGTCACCTGGTGCCGCCCCGAGCAGCAACTCGAGCGCCTCCGCGCCCGCGGCTTCAGCGACGAAGACGCCCGCCGCCGCATCGCCGCGCAGATCCCCGTCACGGAAAAACTCCGCTACGCCACGGAGAAAATCGACTGCTCCGGCTCGCTAGTAGACACCCGTAAGCAGGTGGAGGCCCTGGCCGCCAAGCTTCGTGCCAAAAACACACTGTAACCCTTGTGGAGTGCGGCAGCCTTGCTGCCGCTTTCATGGCGTGGAAAAGTGGCGCGGCTTCGCGTCCAAAGGGATGTCACCCTAAACCTAGGGGACAAGGATAAGTGAAGACCTCAACGTAAGATTTTCCCAACCGCAGGCGCGCACCACTGGCGATGACCTGTTCGCGGATTTCCTATACTATTGGCACACATCAGGAAGGACCTCGACCATGACCGTACAACGCACCTCCTCCATCACGCGCTTGCTCCTCGCCGCCGTGGTAATCGTCTTTGGCGCCTACTGGGCCGGAGCGCGCTGGGGCCAGCGCCAGCCGGCCGGCGTGGCAGCTCTCCAGCGCAGCGGTAGCAGCGCGAAGGATCTTTCCGCAGCCAACGTCGCCGCGCGTGACGCCGGTCTCACCGACGAGGAAGCCATCAACGTCCGCGTCTATCGCCAGGTGTCGCCGGCCGTCGCCAACATTCTCACCAAAGCCACCGAGTACGATTTCTTCATGGATCCTGTTCCCGTCGAAGGCGCTGGCTCCGGTTTCGTGATCGACGAAAAAGGCTACATCCTCACGAACTTTCACGTAGTGCAGGAAGCGCAATCCATCGAAGTCGTTCTCGGAGATCAGTCGCGCTACCCTGCCAAATTTATCGGCGCCGATCAGCGTAATGACGTCGCGCTCGTCAAGATCGATCCGAAAGGAAAACGCCTTGTCGCCCTCTCGCTCGGTGATTCCGCCGCGCTGCAAGTCGGCCAGAAAGTTCTCGCCATCGGCAATCCCTTTGGATTTCAAAGCACGCTGACCACCGGCGTCGTCAGCGCCATCGGGCGCACGGTGCAAACCAGCCAGACCACTTTCATCGATGAGGCCATTCAGACCGACGCCGCCATCAACCGCGGCAATTCCGGCGGCCCGCTGATCAATTCGCGCGGCGAAGTCATCGGCATCAACTCCGCGATCTACACGCCCACCGGCACCACCGCCGGCATCGGCTTCGCCATCCCCATCAACAGCGCCAAGCGCATCGCGCACGACCTCATGACTGACGGGCGCGTCCATCAGGCTTTTCTCGGTGTGCAGACGATCTCTGTTGGCGGCCAGCTCGCCGAAGCGCTGGATCTTCCCGCGCAAGAAGGCCTCTTGGTGGAATCTGCAACCAAAGGCGGACCCGCCGCCGCGGCTGGCGTTCGCGGTGGTGACCGCGTCGTGCGCGCCGGCATGCAGCGCATCGCCATCGGCGGCGATCTAATCGTTGCGGTCGACGGCCAAAAAGTAGCTAGCCCTTTCGACCTAAACATCTTGCTAAATCGCAAACGTCCCGGCGACACGGTCACGCTCACGATATACCGCGGCGGCAGAAAAGTGGATCTGCCCGTGAAGTTAGGTGAGCGCCCCGGCAGCTAGCATTTCGCTCTCAGCGCCCTAGCCGCGTTCAATCTCGATGCTGATGCACGCCGAATTCCTTGCGATAGCGCGTGCGATCCTTCTCTTCCAGCGAAAACCAACCCTCCGCGATGTCGCGCACACGCTCCAATTCGCGCTGCATCTCGGCGTGCTTGGCCTCCAGCATCTGCTGGTCGGCATCGGGCGGCACATAAATCGGCGGGGCAAACAAAATTGCCGCGCGCGCGAAGGGCATGGGTAGCAGAAACTGATCCCACGTCTTCGTGAACGTTTTCCCGCGGTCCACGCCGATGTGAAACACCATCACCGGGCAGCCGGTTTTCCGCGCCAGCATGACCGGCCCAGGCTTCGCCACATAGCGCGGACCGCGCGGCCCATCAATCGTGAACGCGCAGTCGAGCCCTTCCTCCAGGCGCCGCGCCATCACCGCCAGTCCGCGGAGCCCTCCCCGCGACGAACTCCCCTGCGCCGTGCCAAATCCCAGCCACTCGATCACCTTACGCGTCCACTGCCCGTCGAACGCGGTGGTGTTCATCACGACCGTGCCTTGATCTCGATGCCACCACACAATCGGAAGAATGACGCGATGCCAAAACGCCCAAATGCACCGCTTCCCCGAAGCGTACACGCCCTCCGCATGCTGCCAGCCGAGCACTTCGTAGCGCAGCGTCGGCCCCAGCAAACGAATCACGCTGTACACTGCCGCGGCAATCAGCGGAATCTGCGCGCGCCGTGACCACGGCAATCGGGGCAGCCGTGTATCGTAGTGAGCGTTCACCGCCCCCTCGCCACTCTCTCGCTCAACTAAACCCGCACCCGTGTGATCCGTCTCCTCCTCCAATTCACGCGCTGCTTCCTCTTCGCTCATCGCGTATAGTATAGGAGTTCGGCCGCCGCGCTGTCGCGGCGTACTCTGTCTCCGCATCTAAATCGCTCGGGAGTCGTCCGGCTTGCCACTTCAAATCCAGAGAGCGGCTTTTTTTGGATGCGTCCCCGCCACGTTGCTTCTCGGCCTTGCTCTGTGGTCCGCTGCCTCCGCTTTGCCTGACGAGCCTTCCTACGACACCGTCGGCGCCATCGAGGGCGAAGCCGTTTCCGTGCAAGGTCCCCTAAACGTCGAAGTCGTGCAGGGGCGAACCAGGACAATCCTGCGCAGCGGTAGCGACATCCGCGTGACTTCTGGCCAGGCACGCGTCGATCTCGTTGAAGGCGGTCAAATCGCCATCTGCGGCCCGGCTCATTTCTCCGTTCTGAAATCCGTCAACCTACTCACTGTCGCGCTCGACACTGGGATCATCCACGCCCGAATAGAGCGGCAACCGGCCCTCACCATCTACACCGCGCAAATCCAGGCAAAACCGTTTGCCATCGGCGATGCGCCGCAGGATGTGCTCATCGGTTTCGACCAGATCGGCGCAATGTGCATTCGAGCCGACGGCGGCGCTGTTCGCGTGGAGCAGCAGCTCACGGCGCAAAGTATCGTCGTGCCCCAGGCTGGCGAGGTCCTCATCACCAACGGTCAGCTCGAAACATTACGCAGCGGCGCCACCCACTGCTCTTGCGAATTGCAGCTCGCAAAAACTCCGCCTGCGCCGCAAACCGAAGTCAGCCGCCTCCCAACTTCCGAAGAAATGCAGAAAGCCAACACTGAAGCTGTGAAAGCTCCCCCCGCTGCTCCAAAATCGGCCGCAAAAGAAGGCCCTGTCTATCAGGTCTTCATGCCGCCGCTCGCCTACGACGCGAGCGCGAAAACACAGCGCGACTATTTCGATCCTCAGCTCATTGTTCTAGTCCGCCGCGTGCGCGTTCGCCCCACGCTGATTTTCCAAGGAACCGTCAGAGACGCCCCGGTGGCTGCAAAAAATACGCCGCCTGCCGCTCCAGCGAAACCAGCGGAGCCGCCCGCACCGCAAAGTCAGCAAGCGCAGCAGAAAACTCCGCAAACCAACAACTCCATCTTCTCCCGCATCCGCGCCTTCTTCCGCAGCCTCTTCTCGTAGCCGCAATTTACCTCCCATCTCTATCTCTCGGCGACTGGCCTGCGGCGCAGATTGGCGGACGGCCCTGATTGACTTGCCTGTATGCAGGAACTAACATCCTGGCTCACTGAGCGCGCCCGCCATGATAGGTCGAATTATTTCTCATTACCGAATCATAGAAGAGCTCGGTACCGGCGGTATGGGCGTGGTCTACAAGGCCGAGGACGTCGAACTTGGCCGGCTCATCGCGCTGAAATTTCTTCCCGAGAAGTTTGCCCGCGACCCTCAAGCCACCGAGCGCTTTCGCCGCGAAGCTCGCGCCGCGTCCGCGTTGAATCACCCAAACATTTGCACGATCCACGAAATTGGCGAAGTTAACGGCCAGTACTTCCTCGCCATGGAGCTTCTCGAAGGACAAACACTACGCGACCACCTCGGCGGCAAGGCGCTGGAACCGGACGAACTGCTCGACCTCACCATCCAAATCGCCGACGGGCTCGACGCGGCCCACAGTCAGGGCATCATCCACCGAGACGTGAAGCCTGGGAATATTTTTGTTACTCGCCGTGGTCACATCAAAATTCTTGACTTTGGTCTTGCCAAGGTGACTTACGAGCACTATCGCGTCCACGAGACTAATGGCGTATTCGCTTTGCCCACGGTCGCCGGCGTCACCCAAGACATCTTGACTACTCCGGGCGTCGCCGTAGGAACCATTGCTTACATGTCGCCCGAGCAGGCACGCGGCGAGCCGCTTGACGCGCGCACCGATCTCTTCAGCTTTGGCACGGTGCTCTACGAAATGGCGAGCGGCCAGCGGCCATTCCCAGGCGAGACTTCCGTTGCAGTTTCCGATTCCATTCTGCACGCTACGCCGCCACCGCCGTCTCGTTTGAATCCCGAAGTTCCGCATGAGCTTGATCGCATTGTCCGCAAAGCCTTGGAAAAGGATCGTGACAAGCGCTTCGCTTCCGCCGCGGAGATGCGCGCGGAGTTTCAAAAGCTCCGGCAGCAGCGCCTTATCGAATCAAGCGCTGCGACACCCATCGTGAGGGTCGTGCGTAAGCCGTCATTTGTCGCCGGCGCGCTAATCGTTCTTGTTCTCGCGGGCGTTTCTGCTGGTTTGGCGTACCGCCACTATTCCCGCATCAAATGGGTGCGAGAAAGAGCACTGCCGGAAATCCGTCAACTCTCCATGGACAGAAAAGGAATCGCTGCCTACCGGCTCATTCAGCAGGCCGAGCGTTTTGCTCCGGCCGACCCCGCACTCCGCAAATTGAAGGCAGGAACGCTGTGGCCCAACGGGGTTCTCTCGACTCCCCCGGGCGCTGATGTGTATGTGCGGGATTACGCCGATATCCACGGCCCATGGGAATATCTGGGAAAGACTCCTCTGCTGGGAAATCGACTGCCTCACTCATTTTACGCGTTTAAATTGCAGCGGGACGGGTATGAAACGGTTGAGGCGACCGGCACCGCCCTCGAAGGCGAACCTGTTAAAGTTGTTTTGGACCCAGTGGGAAGCCTACCACCCGGAATGGTGCACGTCCCGGCTGGGCGAATGGACCCGACAGGGCATCTCGAAGTGAAGCTGGACGATTTTTTGATCGACAAGTTCGAAATCACCAACCGCAATTACAAGAAATTTGTGGATGCTGGCGGCTACCGGGAACCAAAGTATTGGACGTTCCCGTTCCTTAAGGACGACCACGCACTCAGCTTCAATGAGGCCATGCTTCTCTTTCGCGACAGAACGGATCGCGCCGGCCCATCCACTTGGGAACTAGGAAGCTACCCACCAGGCCAGGATGATTATCCCGTCAGCGGATTGAGCTGGTATGAGGCCGCGGCCTACGCGCAATTCAACGGGAAGAGCCTACCCACGGTGTTTCACTGGTACCGCGCCGCAGAGATGGGAATCTTCTCCGACATTCTTCTGACGAGTAACTTTTCAGGGAAAGGCCCGGCGCCAGTAGGAAACTACTCGGGTCTCGGACCCTTTGGCACTTACGACATGGCGGGAAATGTAAAGGAGTGGTGCCTAAACTCTTCGGGAGACCGCAAGTACATTCTTGGCGGCGCTTCGACGGACCTTCCCTATATGTACAGCCAGCCGGACGCACGGCTGCCGTGGGAACGCCTGGCGACGCACGGCGTGCGCCTAGTCAAGTACCTTCACTCGGACGCATTACCTGAGACTGTCACCGCGCCGGTTTCTTTTAAAACGGCGGATCACCGCAACATGAAACCAGTTCCGGACTCGGTGTTTCGCATCTATGAGAGCCTTTATTCCTATGACCGGACACCTTTGGACGCTAAAGTCGAATCCGAAGACGATAGCTCGCCCTACTGGCGGCGCCAGCGGATCACCTTCCATGCGGCTTACGGCGACGAGATCGTCATCGCCTACCTCTTTCTGCCCAAGAATGCCTCTCCACCCTATCAAACGGTCGTTTACTTTCCGCACGGCGGCGCCCAGATGTTTCATACGGTGGAAGACACGCAATTGTCTTTGATCGACTTTATGGTGAAGAGCGGACGCGCCTTGATGTTTCCCATCTACAAGGACACTTACGAGCGCCTGGGTACTCCGCCGGATTCCGGCACAAATGCGGAAAGAGACGAAACGATCCAGCAAGCCAAAGACTTGCGCCGCTCGATCGACTACCTGGAAACGCGGCCCGACATTGATAGCGGGCGGCTTGCCTACTACGGCATCAGTTGGGGCGCGATCGAGGGGCCTATCATGCTGGTTGTCGAGAAGCGTTTCAAAGCTGCCGTGTTTGCCGCGGGAGGTTGCGGCGGCGAAAAAGTGCTTCCGGAAGTGGACCCCATGAATTTCGCGCCGCGCGTGAGAGTGCCCGTGCTTATGGTAAACGGGCGGTACGATTTTGTTCTCCCGCTAGAAACCTGCCAGGAGCCGCTGTTCCGCTTGTTAGGGGTTCTTCCGCAGGATAAGCGGCATGTCCTGTTCGACACGGGGCATGCTCCTCCTCAATTACCCGTAATGAAAGAAACGCTGAACTGGCTGGATCGCTACCTTGGTCCGGTGAAGTAAGTCAGGATTCTTCTACCTGCAAGCTGATAAGCATGCCGGAACTGCCTGACATCGCCGCCTACATCAGTGCGCTCGAATCACGTATCGTCGCACAGCCGATCGAGCGAGTTCGACTGGCCAGTCCTTTCCTGCTTCGAACCGCGCAACCGCCAATTAGTGATATCGAGGGCCGCATCGTGTCCGAACTGAGGCGCATCGGCAAGCGTATCGCGATTGGCGTAGAAGGCGATCTCTGGCTGGTGTTGCACTTGATGATTGCCGGCCGGTTGCACTGGAAAACCGCGGGCGCAAAGCTCGCGGGCCGCCGGAGCTTGGCAGCTTTTGATTTTCCGAGCGGCTCTCTCGTGCTTACCGAAGCCGGCACGAAGCACCGCGCATCATTGTATGTCGTCACGGGCGAGGATGGTTTGCGTTCCATCGACCCGGGAGGAATCGACATCTTTACGAGCGATCTCAGCGCGTTTCGGGACGCACTTACGGCTGAAAACCGCACGCTCAAGAGGGCTCTTACCGATCCGCGCATCGTGAGTGGCATCGGCAACGCGTATTCGGACGAGATCTTGCACGCCGCGAAACTCTCGCCTATTACGCTCACGCACAAGCTGAAGCCGCACGAGTGGGAAGAGCTGTTCACTGCTACGCGCCATACCATCCAGCTCTGGATAGACCGCCTACGCACGGAAACACAAGCCGGCTTTCCCGAAAATGTGACCGCGTTTCGCAAAGATATGGCGGTTCACGGACGTTATGGGAAGCCTTGCTTAAGATGTGGAGAAAAGATTCAGCGGATTCGCTACGCGGACAACGAAACAAACTACTGTGCTCGATGCCAAACAGGTGGAAAAGTCCTTGCAGATCGCAGTTTGTCCCGGCTATTGGGATCGGACTGGCCGCGCACGCTCGAAGAACTCGAGGCGCTCAAGCGTCGCTAGAAGTGCCCGCTACTTACCACTCGCCGTGTCTCACTGTGAAGCGGCTACAGGAAAGCCCTCGTCTCGTCTAAGTGGACCGCCATATTGCGCCTTTTGTACAGCACCCTACAATTATGACGGCTAAAAACTGAGTTTCGCTCAGGGAATACATTGGAGAATCGGCACCTTGAATTCAGACCTTGGGGTGCGAGCAGTCGCCCTTGCACCCGTCGCTGTAGCTGTGTTTTGCCTATTCGCCGCGTTCCTCGCCGGCGGCTGTGCTTCGGTACCATCAAACTCTAGCGCGCACTCCCCCGCGCCAGGCAGCGATCCCCCGCCCTCCGTTACGCCTCCGCCCCAAGCGGCCATTTCCGTAGCCGCCGCGCCGGCCTCCGCAACTCTCCAGCTGGGCCAAGCGCAAAGTTTCAGCGCCACCGTTGCCAATGACCCACGGAGCAAGGGCGTGTCTTGGACTCTTTCCCATTGCGATCCAGGCGCATGCGGAGTGATGTCCGCCACTTCCAGCGCTTCTGGTGCTGTCATCACATACACCGCCCCATCGCAAATGCCCGCCTCTCCTTCCATCATTCTCACCGCAACCTCCATCTCTGATGCTGCCCAGTCCGCCTTGGCGGCCATCACCATCGCCGCTCCCGCAGCCCCCGTCAGCGTGAGCGTTTCGCCGCAGACCCAAACACTCACAGTCAATCAAACGCAAAATTTCGCCGCCACCGTTCAGAATGATGCGCAGAACAAAGGCGTGAGCTGGAGCCTTTCCGGTCCCGGCTGTGCTGGCGCTGCGTGCGGCACTCTCTCCGCTACATCTAGCGCGTCCGGCGCGCCCGTCACCTACACCGCGCCAGCGAATGTTCCCAATCCTGCGACCGTCACGCTCACAGCCACCTCCGTCGCCGATTCGAACGTCTCCGCAAGCGCGGCCATCACCATAGCCGCTCCAGTCGCGCAGGTGACGGTCGCTGTCTCCCCGGCTAGTCAAACGGTTCCCGTTAATCATTCACAGGATTTCACAGCCACGGTTCAAAACGATCCCCAGAAGAAGGGCGTGACCTGGACACTTTCCGGTCCCAGCTGTGCAGGCGCTACCTGCGGCACGCTCTCCAATACCTCCAGCGCATCCGGCGCGCCCGTCACCTACACCGCGCCAGCGAATGCTCCCAATCCTGCGAAAGTCATGCTCACAGTTGCCTCCGTCGCCGACTCGAAATCGTCGGCCAGCGCCACCATCACCGTCTTTGCGATCCCAACCGACCTCGCAGTCACCATTTCTCCCAAGCGTGGCGGCATCACGCTTTCCCAAACATTGAAATTCTCCGCGGCCGTTCAGAACGATCCCACCAACGACGGTGTCACCTGGACCGCGTCGAGCGGCACCTTCACTAATGTCACGTCCACATCCGCCACCTACCGTCCGCCAAGCAATCCAGGGGTCTACATTGTCACCGCTACCAGCGCTCTCGACGTTACAAAGAGCGCATCCACCACCATCGGCGTCACTGGCCTTTCCGGCGTGACCACCTATCACAACGATGCCACGCGCGCCGGCGTCAACTCGCAAGAATTTGCGCTGACCCCTTCCGCCGTCTATACCTCTACGTTCGCAAAACTGTTTTCCTGTCCTGTGGACGCCGCTGTTTACACGCAAACTCTCTGGGTCGCCAATCTCACAATCGCCGGCGCCACACACAACGTGATTTTCACCGCCACTTCCCACAACACCGTGTATGCGTTCGACGCGGACGCGAATCCGTGCGTGACGTACTGGTCCAAGCAACTTGTCCCCTCTGGAGAAACGTGGCCCACCGTCGCGGACATCGGCAGCGACGACATCCATCCCGACCTCGGTATTGTTGGCACCCCGGTGATTGACCCGGTAACCAAGATTTTGTACGTCGTCGCCCGAACCGAGAGGCAGGGCACAAATTGCCGGCCTTTGACGACCTGTCATCAGCGCCTGCACGCACTGAATCTCGCCGATGGCAGCGAAACCGCGAACGGTCCGTTCGAATTGACTTCTGCGATTACCGTGCCGGGCAGCGGTGACGGCAGCAATGGCACAGCCGTGCCCTTCGACGCTTTGCGGGAAAACCAACGCCCGGGCCTCGCTCTTGTGAATGACACAGTGTATGTGTCTTGGGGTTCGCACACCGATCAAAAACCCTGGCATGGCTGGATTATGGGTTTCAACAAATCGGATCTACGCGCCGCGCCAATTCTCTTCAACGCAACTCCAAACGGCGAAGGCGCCGGAATCTGGATGGCCGGCGGCGCGCCATCGGTGGATAGCAGCAATAACATTTATGTGATCACGGGAAATGGCGACTACAACGGAACAACAGAATTCGGCGATAGCTTCCTCAAATTGAACTCCAGCCTTGTTTTACAGGATTGGTTCACGCCGGCGGATGAAGCGATCCTGAACAGTTCGAACGGCGATCTCGGCTCCGGCGGCGCCGCCGTGCTCGCCGACTTGCCTTCCGCGCCGGTAAAGCATCTTCTGATCGGCGGCGGAAAATCCGGCAGCGGAAACCTCGGCGAAATTTATGTGCTGAACCGCGACGCAATGGGACACCTGGAAGGCAGCGGCTCGCCCGTGGTCCAACAATTCCCGCTAACGCGCAGCATTTACGCAACGCCGGCGTTTTGGAACAACACTCTATTCATCGCGGGAGCAAACGGCGCGCTGCAGGCCTTTGCGCTGAATCCAGCCACTGGCCTGTTTAACCCCACACCCGTTTCGCACTCGAGTGGACTTTTTCCGGAAAGAGGAGCTACGGTGTCGGTTTCCTCGAACGGAAATTCGCACGGAATTGTGTGGGCGATCGACACGAGTCAGTATGGGCCGCCAAGCCAGCTGGGGACCGGTCCGGCCGTGCTGCATGCGTACGATGCGACTAATCTTGGCCGCGAGCTTTGGAACAGCGCGCAAGCGGCGGCGAGTCGCGATCAGGCCGGAAACGCCGTGAAGTTCACGGTACCGACGATTGCGAATGGCAAGGTTTACCTTGGCAGCGCTTCGGAGATTGACGTGTACGGGCTTCTGCCCGACTGAAGTTGTTGGCGCACAGAAATTTTGAGGGCATTCTTTTTTTCACATACCTTCGTAGTTCGGGCCGCCGCCCCCTTCCGGGACTACCCAGTCGATGATTTGGTAGGGATCGGCGATGTCGCACGTCTTGCAGTGTACGCAATTCGCGGCGTTGATCTTCAGTTTGAATCCGTCTTTTTCCTGCACGGCTTCGTAGACGGCTGCGGGGCAAAAATATTGGCAGGGATTGCCGTATTCGACGGTGCAGCGGTTGGCGCAAATATTTAAGTCGTGCACGATCAAGTGGCACGGCTGATCTTCTTCGTGGCGCGTGCCGGAGTGATAGACGTCAGTCAAGCGATCGAAAGTGAGCTTGCCGTCGCCTTTGAAGCGCTCGCGCGGTGGATGCCCATCCTTGTGATAGTGCTCGTGGCCCGGGCGCACGCGCATCGGATCGATTAAACCGCGGCCGCCAGTAACGAACTGCAGTCCGGCGTGGAAGAGGCCGCCCAGCAAACCGTACTGAAATGATTGGTGGAAGTTGCGCACTAACCACAGTTCTTTTTTGATGTAGCTGTCTTCGACTTTTTCCTGAAACGCGCTCAGTTTAGCCGCCGAAGTGTCGCCCACTTTCAGTGCCTCAAAAATTGTTTCGGCAGCAAGCATGCCGCTCTTCATTGCCATGTGGATGCCCTTCAGCCTCTGTGAATCGAGAAAGCTGGCGGAATCCCCGATGATCAAGCCGCCGTCTACATAAGGCCGCGGCATGGAATACCATCCGCCTGCGGGAATCGTCTTTGCGCCGTAGCGCACCAGCTTGCCACCCTCGAGAAGGTCTGTCAGGAACGGATGCGTCTTCCAAATCTGAAACGCTTCGTGCGGATCGAACTGCGGATCGGAGTATTCGAGACCAATCACCAGGCCGATGGAGGCGCGATTGTTCGCCAGGCCGTAGATCCAGCCGCCGCCGTACATGTCCGTGGGCACGGGCCAGCCGAGCGTATGCGCGACATAGCCGGGTTGAATGCGCCCGGGCTGCACGTCCCACAGTTCCTTGACGCCGATGCTGTAAATCTGGGGGTTGATGTTGTCGAGCTTGTTTTTTTGGACGAGTTGTTTGGTGAGAGAGCCGCGCGGTCCTTCCGCGAGAACAGTAACCTTGGCGCGCAACTCATATCCCGGCGTGTAGTTGTCCTTCGGCTTGCCGTTTTTGTCGAGCCCTTTGTCTTCCGTGACGACTCCGGCGATGCCTTCGCGTTCGTAAATTAATTGCGCGCCGCCAAATTGCGTGAAGAGATTCACTCCGGATTTTTCGACAAGGCCGCCGAGCCACTTTGTCAGCCGGTTGAGGGAGACGACGTAGTTGCCCTTGTTTTTGAAGGGGGGCGGAGTGATGGGAAACCGGAACGAGGAACCTTTCGTGAAAAAAAGAGCGGCATCGTCCGTCACCGGAGTGTCGAGCGGAGCGCTCTTCTCGAAATCAGGAACCAGCTCGGCCAGCGCCTTCGGATTCATGATCGCCCCGGAAAGTTGGTGGGCCCCCACCTCGCGGCCCTTCTCAAGGACATAGATATTTTCCGCGGAAAGCGCCGGGCCGCCGGAGGCGCCAGCGGTTTCATTGTGCTTCTGGATGAGGTTGGCGAGATGAAGGGCGCAAGCCAGTCCGGCGGGACCGGCACCGACGATTAGGACATCGGCTTCAAGTTGTTCGCGTTGCGGAGTCATCGGTTCTTCAGTTTAGCAGAGCACGCAAACGTTGGAGGGCTGCGTCGCGTCGAAGAACTCATCCGCAAAGGGAAGCTCGACCGCAAAACTTCTCCGCTTCTCCCGATGCATGCTCCAGCTTCAACTCTCCCGTTTCTCCCGTCGCCGTCTCGAACCAACAAATCTGTTGCCAACTAGGGTGGTAATCACATCCAATAATCATCATCGAAGGCTCCTTCCTACCGATACCTTCAGTTCTCCAAACAGAAGCTTACTCGGCTACGAACGGAGCCTTCGCTCTTATCCAATCAACGCTTTAAGCGTGCGGGTTAAGAGTTCACTCCATCGCCACCATCGGCCAGCCTGCAATGCCACGCCCCTTCGACACCCTCCAGGGCGGGAACCCTGAAACAGTTGACTCCTAGTTCTCATTCTGAGAACCTAACATTCAATGCGCATCATAAAACGAGGCGCTCTCGAACAGTTCCGGCAACGACATCCGGACTCGAAGGCAAGCCTTAAAGCATGGTATGGGGTGGTCCGCAAGGCAACTTGGAAAACCCCAGCGAAACTGAAACAGGTCTATCACAACGCTGACTTGGTTGGACGGAGAACGGTGTTCAATATTGCCGGCAATAAATACCGTTTGATCGCGCGAGTGAACTACCAGAGCCAACGGGTTTTCGTCTTGCACCTCTTGACCCACGCGGAATATGACAAAGGGGCCTGGAAACAATGAGCACGACAACAATAGATCTCGACGAAAAGACCTACGGAAAACTGCTGGGGCGTGCGCTCCCCCATGTCATCCATACGGAAGAAGAGTGCGAGCGTCTCACCAACGAACTGCTGCGTCTTGACGAACGCGAAGATCTTTCGCCGGAGGAATCGGAACTTGCCGAATTGCTGACCGTGCTGATTGACGAGTATGAGGCGCGCCGCTATCCAATTCGGAACGCGAGCCCGCGGCAAACGCTTCAGCATTTGATGGAGGCACGCAAGTTGACACAGAAAGACCTCTGGAAGATTTTCGGCTCGAAAGGAGTTGCTTCCGAAGTGTTTCACGGCAAGCGTTCTATAAGCAAAACGCAGGCCAAGAAGCTCGCCGCGTTTTTCCATGTCAGCGCAGAGCTATTCATTTAGAGAATCCCGGAAGCGCCATAAAGGCCATAAAGGCCATAAAGGAAGAATTCCACCAGGATCAGCCGCCCGCCCTTGGCACGAATTCCCGGTAATTCATTCGCACGCTTGAACTTACAAGTTTACTATTGACAAACGTCCAGACCTGTAGTATGTTTGCGCGTGTTATCTCGAACAAACCTCGCTGACCCCTCCCGCCGCTGCAGCCCTAACTCTCGACCAACTTTAACTACTTTTAAAATCAACACTTGCAAAAGTGTATCAAAACAAAGGACTTTAACTCCGTTTAGAATCAACACTTACAAAAAACAGGGGAGGGGGGGTCCCCCCCGGCCGCATACATCTACGGGACAACCCCGGGGTGTGGGCGCGCCTCAGCACATCCGCGCCACGCCTTGCCTACGCCGTCACGTGCGCCACGTGGCGCCTCTATCCCCTGTGGCCTCACTCGATTGCGCATACTTCCTGTCACCACGGGGGTGTACCCCAACGCCTTCAGACTTTCCGAGGATGGAGCCTGGCAGGGCGACAGCAATATGACCGGGTGTTCACATTTGCTGGACAACGGGCTTTGTGGATTGGGCGAACCTCTTGGCAGCAGGATGCGAGGTGCTCAGCAATGCGCTTCGCCTGCGGGGAGGAACACCTTGAAGACAAAAGAGATTGTTTGCGCTAACCGCGCGGAGAAAACCGGGTTGATGGGGCAGGTGGTGAGAATGACGCTGGGAATTTGCTTGACGGCATTTCTGGCGAGTTCTGCGCTTGCGCAGTATGGGGGCGGCGGGGGAACAGGGATGGGCACGGGTACACCCGGCACGCCGGGGTACGTTCCTCCGAAGAGCGGATACGGATCGGGCAAGGCAATCGGGATCGGGATTGGCGCGGCGGCAGGAGCTGGGGCGTTATTTCTGGTATTGCATCACCACGGCGGGGTGACCGGCTGCGTTCGGCAGACGGACGATGGATTGCGGCTGGTGGACGAGAAGAAGAACAAGTCGTATACGCTGGAGGCGGGGAGCGTGAACGTGAAGCCGGGAGACCGCGTGGAGCTCAAGGGAAAGAAGTCGAGCGGAAACGGTGGCGCGGAGATGTTTGAGCCGACGAAAGTCGTCAAGAATTTGGGGAGTTGCAGCGCGGAAGCAGCTCACTGACGATCATTCGGACCGCACGCGGAACTACCGGCTGCCGGAGCTAACAAAGTTACTTCCCGAGCGCGGGAGGAAATTTGGGAGGGATGTCCGCGTAGCCGGGAGCGGCGGCGAGGAGATTTTGCGATAGGTCGGCTTTGGCTTCGCCGAGCGACCAGAGGATGCCGCCGGCGAGAAGATTGACGTGGAAGGGATTCTCCCAATTTTCCGGGCGATCGCCCAGCGCGGTGAAAAAGACGCGGCCTTTGCCGTTCATGCGCGCCCAAACGACGGGATACGGGCGGCGCTGGTAGCACTCGTTCTTGAGCATGTTGGTGTCGACCGTGGCGATCACGTGGATGTCGGCCGCGAAATCTTTCAGCGAATACCATTCTTCGTTGAAGGAGACAGGCGATTGGACGCCCGCCAGGCCGGGGAACGACGGATCGTTGATGATGATGTTGGCGGTCTGCAGGCGCGGGTCGCGTCCGTGCACGATGAATTCGCCGCCGAGCATGCGGAGGTAGGGATCGGATTGCGCGCCGTGAGCGATGTAGCGGTTGGATAAGTCGGCGGGATCGGGCGGCGTGTGGAAGGTGTCGCTGGCGGCATGGCAGCCGACGAATCCGAGACCCTGCTCGATGGAGGTGAGCAGCGTTTGCTTGCCGGCGGGCGACATGGCGGGATTGGCGTCGGTGCCGACCTGCGTGAGATCGCCGGTGGTGAAAAAGAAGACGGCTTGATGGGCGTGAAGATCCTTTGAGTCAAAGATGCGTCCGTCTTTGGAGCAGTTAACTTCGAAACCGTTTTTCTTGCCGAGTTCAGTGACGACGTTTTCGGCGATGCTGAGCTTGCCGTCCTTGCGCTTTACTACCTCGTGCTCAAAGCCGGAGGATTTGGTAAAGACGAGTAGAGATTTCTTTGGCGCGGAGAACGATGGATGCGAAAACGCCAAGCCGGCGGTTGTGGCGGTTATCGCCGCGGTGGTCAGGGTGCGGAGAAACTCGCGGCGATCGGAGTTGTGCGTCATGTGTGCCCTCGGTGTGGATGAATCTTGATTCGTGCACCGACATCATACAACCGAACCGGCCACGAGACAGAGTCCGTAAGGGTGATGGACCGCACAAAGCCTCAGTGCTTTATTGCAGTCGGTTCTTGTAGAGCGCCATGCCTACTGCGGCGTCCATCCCCATCCGTTCGAGAGCGTCGATTTCCCTGTGTGACGTAATGCCGCCCGCGGCGATGACCGGATGCGACGTGGCACTCCGCAAGTGTTCGAACCACTCGAGATTGGCTCCAGTCATCGTTCCTTCGCGATCCACATCCGTGCAGAGAAATGCCGCGCAAAACGGCTTAAGCTGCTCCATAACATTTTCCGGTCGAATCCGCAGTTTTTCTCGCCAGCCTTTAATCACGACCTGGCCCTTGGCGGTGTCCAGCGCCACGACAATTGCCGAGCGGCCCACTCGGATGCGGAGTTGCCGGAGAAAGGGCGCATTTATCTTGCCTTTCTTGAACGCAGCGCTTCCGACAATGACTTGGTGCGCCCCCCATTTCGTAATTTCCTCGGCGCGCCGAACGGTGCGAATTCCTCCGCCTACACGCACTTTCATCCCGAATCGTTTGGCTGCTTCGCGGCACAGTTTGCGCGCCAGGTCGGTGTTATTGCCTTTCCCCATGGCAGCATCTAGATCGATGATGTGCAGCCACTTGTATGACTTGAATTTCAGCAGCAGCGACATCACATCCGCGATCGCAAGCTCGCGTTTTTTCCCGTGCACGAGTTGCACCGCTTTCCCCTGCTGCAAGTCGATACACGGAATCAGCACGGCAACCTCACCGGAATCCCGCGCGCGGCCAGAAATTCTTTGAGCTCGCGGATCGGCTGAATAGAATCGTGGAAGATCGAGGCCGCCAATGCTGCATCGGCACGCCCGGCGGTAAAAATCTCTGCGAAGTGAGCGGGCAGCTTTGCGCCGCCGGAGGCAATGACCGGCACGGAAACCGCCGAGGATATCGCCGCCGTGAGTGCGGTGTCGAATCCGCTCTTTGTTCCGTCTCTGTCCATGGAGGTCACCAAAATTTCTCCGGCACCGAGCGCGACTCCTTCTTTTGCCCACGCGATTGCGTCGCGGTTTGCGGGCTCGCGCCCGCCGCGTACCATCACCACCCATTGGTCCCCTGCTCTCTTGGCGTCGATGGCCAGCACAACCGCCTGGACGCCAAACTCGAGCGATGTCTCGGAAATCAACTCGGGCCGCGCCACCGCCGCGGTATTCAGCGTAATCTTGTCCGCGCCGGCCCGAAGCACGGACCGAGCGTCTTCCACGGTGCGGATGCCGCCTCCCGCGGTCAAGGGAATCGCGAGCTCTGCCGCAACGCGCCGGATGGTTTCTAGAAACGTCGGCCGCTGGTCACGCGAGGCGGCAATGTCCAGAGCGACGAGTTCGTCCGCGCCTTCCGCGTTATATCGCGCCGCCAACTTCGCGGGATCGCCGGCATCGCGAAGCCCGACAAAGTTCACACCCTTCACCACGCGGTCGCCATCGATATCAAGGCAAGGAATGATGCGTCGAGCCAGGCTCATGCGCACAGCCTCAGAAAATTCCGCAGGACTTGCGCGCCCGCTTCTCCGCTCTTCTCAGGGTGAAATTGAACGGCGCACATATTTTCCTTTTCGAGCACAGCGACAAACTCAATTCCGTGACTGCACGCAGCCATTGTTTCTTCGCCTTGGTCGATTGCGGCGTAAGTGTGCGCGAAATAGAAGAAGGCGTTAGCGTCGACGCCATCGAGCAGTAGGGACTTCTGTTTCACGAGGAGCCGATTCCAGCCCATGTGGGGCAGCTTGACGACGGGCGGCAGCGAGCGCACGCGCCCCGGCAACAACTGCAAGCCAGTCAGTTCCGGGGCCTCATCACTGGCGACGTAGAGTGCCTGGAGACCCAGGCAGATCCCGAGGAACGGAATGCCGCGACGGATGGCGTCCAACAGCGGCGCGCGCAATTTGCGGTCATCGAGCGCGCGCATGAGCGTTTCAAAATGTCCTACGCCCGGGAGCAGCAGCGCCTCTGCGCCTGCGATACATTCGGGCGTGGCCGCGCGTTGCGATTCTGCTCCGAGCCGCTGCAAGGCTCGCTCGACAGAGGGGACGTTGCCAGCGTCGTAATCCAGCAGGGTAATCTTCACAGTAAGCCCTTGGTGCTGGGCAGCACGCGGCGCAATCTTTTGTCGCGCGACACTGCGAAACGCAGAGCGCGAGCAAATGCTTTGAACATGGCCTCAACCTGGTGGTGCGAGGATCGGCCGTATAGAACGCGGAGATGCACATTGGCGCGGGCGGCCTGGGCAAATCCTTGAAAGAAATCCTCGGTCAGCTCGGTCTGAAAGTCGCCGACGCGCGCGCTCGTGATTTTGGCGTTCACAACACAAAAGGGCCGCCCGCCCAAATCGACGGCGCTGGCGGTGAGCGTCTCGTCCATGGGCATCAGAAAATATCCAGCGCGCAAAATTCCGCGCTTCGTGCCCAGCGCTTTGGTCACCGCTTCGCCCAAGGCGATACCCACGTCTTCTACGGTGTGGTGCTGGTCGACGTCCAAGTCGCCGCGGGCGCTCAGCTCCAAATCGAACGCGCCGTGCCGAGCGACGAGTTCCAACATGTGGTCGAAGAAACGGATTCCTGTGGCGACGCGCGCGTTGCCGCGCCCGTCCAGATTCAGACGGAGGTTGATGTCGGTCTCGTTGGTCTTACGATGAATTTTTGCCACTCTTGGCATTCTTCCGCCTTTTCAGGATCGCAAGCCGCATGGAAGCTTCGGTTTCATTCGCGCACCGCCACAGCGTTTTCATGCGCGAGCAGATTTTCTGCCTGAGCGAGAATCCGCACATCGCTCGCCAGCCGCGTGAAACCTTTGCGGCCAATCGTCTGCACGGTGATGCACTTCACAAAATCCGCGGCCGACAAGCCTCCGCGCCTGCTCGCCCAGCCGCCAGTGGGCAAAACGTGGTTGCTGCCACTCGCGTAATCGCCGAGCGGCTGAGCCGCCCAAGGGCCGATAAAGACCGTTCCGGCGGCGGAAATCTTGTCTAGAGCCGCAGCTTTAGCCTGCGGAAGGCTGAGGTGTTCCGGCGCAAAGCGGTTTACGAAGGTGAATGCCGCATCGGCGGACGCGGCGAGCAAAATCAGCCCGCACGTTTTCAAGGAAATACTGGCGGGGTTTGCCTTCGGCAACTTCTCCAACTGTTCTGCAACTTCGCGCTGCACCTCCCGTGCTAGGCGCGCTGATGTGGTCAGCAAGATGCTTGCTGCGTCCGGCGCGTGTTCTGCTTGGGCCAGCAAGTCGGCCGCGATCCAGGTCGGATTGCCCCGCGACGCAAGCACAATGGCCTCGGTTGGCCCGGCGGGGAGATCAATGCCGCAGTCGCGGCTTACGAGTTGCTTTGCCGCAGTCACAAAGCGGTTGCCAGGTCCAAAGATTTTGTCGACGCGCGGAATAGATCTAGTTCCGTAGGCCAGGGCCGCGACGGCCTGAGCTCCCCCGATGCGCGCGACTTCGCTGAGACCGAGGATGCTGGCGACCGCGAGCAGTTCGTTGTTCGGTTTCGAACACGCGACTACAATTCTCTTCGCGCCAGCAACCTGCGCCGGCACGGCGGTCATTATCAGCGTGGAAAGCAGAGTCGACTTGCCGCCTGGAATATAGCAGCCGATCGTTTCAATGGGTCTGACCATTTGTCCGATGCTCACGCCTGGTTCCACTTCCATCGACCAGTTTCGTGGCAACTGCTTCTCAGCCACCTTGCGGACGTTGGCTATTGCGTGCTTCACGGCTCGCAGGAAATCTGCGCTGACACTTTTTGGGGCTTCCTCGATCTCACGCTGCGAGACCCACATCCCGTGGCGCGTCAAATTTATGTCGTCCAGCTTTTTTGCCCAGGAAAACAGGGCTGCGTCACCGCGCCGCCGGACATCCGTGATAATTTTGGCTGCGACTTTCTCGGCTTGGACGTCGCGACGTGAGCGCGCTGCAAGCAGCGTCCTCTCCACCGCGCCGGTCAGTTTCAAGATTCGCATCACAGCACAATCTTGTTCAAGGGATACTCCACAATTCCCTGAGCATTCGCGGCTTTAAGCTTTGGCAAAATTTGCCGGACCACTGATTCTTCGACAATGGTATTCACGGCCACCCACTCTGGATCGCTGAGCATCGAAATCGTGGGCTTCTTCAGCGCCGGCAGGATGGCGACCACGCGGTCCAGGTCCCCTCGGCGTACGTTGAGGATGAGGCCGACTTTGCTTGCCGCGGCAATGGCTCCTTGCAGCATCAGGATCACGCTTTCCGCTTTTTCTTTCTTCCACGCGTCCGCGGCCGCCATGCGATTCATGATGAAGACCGTGGCCGATTCCAGAACGGTGTCCACAATGCGCAGGCGGTTGGCGCGCAGCGAAGAGCCCGTTTCGGTGACCTCCACGATAGCGTCAGCAAGCTGCGGCACTTTGACCTCTGTAGCGCCCCAAGAGAAATCCACCCGCGCGGTCACGCCGTGCCGCCTTAGATATTCCGCGGTGATGCGCACGATTTCCGTGGCGATCACCTTGCCTTGCAAATCGCGCGGCTCACGAATCGCGGAATCTTCCTGCACGGCGAGCACCCAACGCACGCGCGACAGCCTCTGCTTGGCGTATACGAGCTCGGCGAGTTCCTTGACGTCCGAGCCGGTTTCGACAACCCAGTCGTGCCCGGTAATTCCCGCGTCAAGCGCACCCGTTTCCACGTAGCGCGACATTTCCTGCGCACGCACGAGCAAGCACTCGATCTCCGGATCATCAACGGTGGGCACGTAGCTGCGCGAGCCAATCGTGATCTTCCAACCGGCGCGAGAGAAAAGTTCTAAGGTTGCTTCTTGCAAGCTGCCTTTGGGGATTCCCAGCTTCAAACGATTCATCGTTCTGCCCCCGGAGCGTACACTTTGTCCGGATCGAATGTCCGCTCCTCGACGGTGCTGACACTGCCGTTTTCTTCGAGCTGCCTGAAGAAGCAACTATAATAGCCTTCGTGACACACGCCGGGCCCTACGGGCTCGACACGCAAAAGCAATGCATCCGCGTCGCAATCGATACGGATTTCCAGCACGCACAGGACGTGGCCGCTCGATTCCCCTTTCTTCCACAAACGGTTGCGCGAGCGGCTGAAGAACACGGCCTCGCGCGTTCGCTGCGTCTCCGCGAGCGCCTCCGCGTTCATGAAACCGAGCATCAAGACTTCCCCGGTGCGGCCGTCCTGAATAATCGCAGGCACCAGCCCGCCGTTCTTCTCGAATGCAATTTCCATGTGCTTCCTCCCAAGGTCGCACGCAAAAACAAAAAACCCGCTGGGGCTTGGCGCGCCAGCGGGCCGATGAGTGCGTTTCTTACGTAATCGCTAGGTGCAACTCAACGGGCGCGGCATGTGGCCGTGATGATGATGATGCAGGTGCGCCCGGAGATGATTCGAAGCGGTCATTTAGCGAGTGTGAGCTTAAACAAATCAGCGGCCGGCGTCAATCCAGGCGAGGCGCAAAAAAACAGATACTTCAAGCGCATTTTTTGGATGCATGCAAGGATTGACTTTCCGGCGCCGCTCCGCTACTTTCGCCTGGTACTTGGTAGAGGTGCGGTTGCCATCAGTAGCGGGGCGTGCTTTTCCGATCAGCTTCGGGCGCTCGTGCGAAAGGGGCAAGTGCTGTTGATCCGCCGAAGTCGCCGCGGCAGCTGAATGCCGGGACGGCTGGGGGCCAGGCCCAAGACCTGTCCACTGTCATCCGTTGTGAAGTTATACGGATGGAGCGCTATCGAGGAGTGACAGCCCCGAGTTTTCTTCGGTTCTTCCCTTCTCTTTCGTTCCATTCCTGAAAGCGACTATGGACCTGTTTGAGCTCACGCGCGCGCTCGTTGATATCGAATCGGTGACGAACAACGAAGGCAGAGCCGGCGAGTTTTTGTTTCGCCATCTTTCTCCGCTGGCTGCGAAATACAGCGGCTGCGTCGAACGCATGAAGGTTGAAGCGCAACGCTTTAACGTTTTAGCGAGCTGGGGCACGCCGGTCGTCACGCTGTCAACGCACATGGACACGGTGCCTCCCTTTTTCCCCTCGCGCGAAGACGATGAATTTCTTTGGGGGCGAGGGGCATGCGACGCAAAAGGCATCATCGCCGCCATGGTCTGCGCTGTCGAGAAACTTCTCGCGGAAGGCATTTCGAACCTCGGCCTGCTGTTCGTGGTCGGCGAAGAACGAAATAGCGCGGGCGCGCGCGTTGCGGCGAAGACGCCGCGCGGCTCCCGCTATCTGATCAATGGTGAGCCGACGGAAAACAAGTTGTGCCTGGGATGCAAGGGAGCGCTGCGCTTCGAGCTGGTGGCGCAGGGCCGCTTGGCCCATTCGGGCTACCCGGAACTGGGACGCTCGGCAATTGATGCGCTGTTAGATGTGCTGGAGGACATCCGGCGTCTCCCTTTGCCCGAAGCTTCGCTGCTTGGAAAATGTACGTTAAACATCGGCACAATTTCCGGCGGGAGGGCGCCGAACGTGGTTGCTGACGAGGCCCACGCTGAACTTATGTTTCGGCTGGTGGGAGACGCAGCGCCGGTGCGAGAGGCCGTTCAAAAAGCGGTGGCTGGACGAGTGGAAGTCCGCGAAGTCTTGCATACGCCGGTGTTTCACTTTTCGGCGTTCGATGGGTTGCCGACAATGGTGGTGGCGTTCACAACGGACGTCCCGACACTGCAGGAAACATGGGGCACGCCGTTCTTGATTGGGCCGGGCAGCATTCATGTGGCGCACACGGCTGAGGAGCGCATTTCAAAGCGAGAGCTACGCGATGCGGTGCCCATCTACACAAGAATGGTCAAGCGGCTGCTCGCGTCGCATGCCGAAGCGCCCGGGAAATTCCAATGACACGGGGGCTCGCGATTGTCGGACACGGAAAGATGGGGCACCTGATCGAACAGCTCGCGCCCGAATACGGCTTCGATGTCCGGTTGGCGCTAAACAGCGGCACGAATGCATGCGGCGCAGGACTCACCCGGGAAAATCTTCGCGGAGTCGACGCGGCTGTGGAATTTTCCACGCCTTCGACAGCCGTCCAGAATATTCGGCAGCTTGCCGCGCTGGGCATTCCGGTAGTGGCGGGCACGACTGGATGGTTTCAGGAGCTGGCTTGTGTGCGCGAGGCTATCCAATCGGGTGGCGGCGCTCTGGTGTGGAGCCCCAACTTCTCGGTCGGAGTCTACCGCTTCCGGCAGATCATCGCGCAGGCGGCCAACGCTTTTGCCACGGAACGGGAATACCAAGCGTGGGGCTGGGAAATCCATCACGCCATGAAGCGCGATGCGCCCTCCGGTACGTTGTTGGCTCTCGCCGAAGAAATGAAGCAAGCCGGCTTCGAACGCTCGATCAATTTAAGCGCGAATCGCGCCGGCGCCCATCCCGGAACGCACGAGATCGGTTTCGATTCGAGCGCCGACACCATCACCATCCGCCATACGGCCAGAAGCCGCGAAGGATTTGCGCGCGGCGCTCTGCGGGCGGCGCGCTGGATCCTGGGGAAAAACGGAGTGTTTGAATTTCACGAGATCGTCAATGAACTGGGCTGAGTACGCGGTGGCTTGCGGATCACAAGTTTAAAGTACAGAGCATCGATAAGGAGGCAAATGATGTTTACAGGTTGCGGTACGGCACTAGTCACTCCGTTTCAGAATGACTTCTCACTGGACGAAGCGGCTTTGCGCCGGCTGGTGCGGCGGCAAGTCGAGGCCGGAGTCCATTTTCTGGTGCCCTGCGGAACGACCGGAGAGAGCCCGACGCTGACGCACAATGAGCGCAGGCGAGTGGTGGAAATCACGTTGGAGGAAGCGCAGGGCAAAGTGCCGGTGGTGGCGGGCGCGGGAGGCTACGACACCGCTGAGGTGACCCGTGCGGCGCGCGAGTATCAAGCCATGGGAGTTGACGGCATTCTTTCCGTCGCGCCCTATTACAACAAGCCCACGCAGGAAGGGCTGTACCAGCATTTTCGTTTTATTGCCGGCGCGGTTTCGCTGCCGATCTTGCTTTACAACGTGCCGGGCCGCACGGGAGTAAACATCGAGCCCGCCACGGTGAAGCGGCTGTCGGCCATCGATACGATTGTGGGCGTGAAAGAGGCTTCCGGAAACATTTCACAAATGGCCTCTATCGCGGCGCTGGTGCCGGAACATTTCGTGATTCTCTCCGGCGATGACGCCATCACTTTGCCGCTTTTTGCGCTGGGCGGACGTGGCGTGATTTCCGTGGCCTCGAACGAAATTCCCGCGGAAATGGCGAAGCTCTGCAATTTGGCCCTGGAAAATGATTTTTCCGCCGCACGACAGATTCACACGCGCTATCTTCCGCTGATGGAGGTGAACTTCGTGGAATCCAACCCGATTCCGGTGAAGGCGGCGATGGCGAAGATGGGATTGCTGCAAGGGGTCTGGCGGCTTCCCTTGGTGCCGCCGAGCGGGGTTTCCACGGAGCGGATTCATGCCGTCTTGGAGACACTTGGGCTGATCGAGAGAACTCATGCTGCCGTCGGAGATTGAGCAACTATTTGACTGCCCTCCGCCGCAGTATACGGATGAACACCGGCGCGCGTTCGACGCCTTCAAAGACGCGTTGAATCGCGGCCAGGTGCGCGCGGCCGAACCCGATGCTGCGTCGCAAACCGGCTGGCGCACAAATGCGTGGGTGAAGAAAGGCATCCTGCTCGGATTTCGTATGGGCAAGGTGGTCGATATGTCTGTCGACCGCGTACGACAACCGTTTTTCGACAAGGACACCTATCCGGTGAAAGCAGTCAGCCTTACTAGTCACGTGCGAATAGTTCCGGGCGGGTCCAGCATTCGCGACACTGCGTACGTCGGACGTGGCGTCACGTGCATGCCGCCGATGTTCATCAATGCCGGCGCGTACGTCGATGATGGCACCATGATCGACTCGCACGCGTTGATCGGAAGTTGCGCGCAGGTCGGGCGGAATTGCCACATCTCCGCAGGCGCACAAATTGGCGGCGTGCTCGAACCTATCGGCGCGATGCCGGTGATTATTGAGGACGAGGTGATGGTCGGGGGAAATTGCGGCGTGTACGAGGGCGTTGTCGTGAAACGCCGCGCCGTGCTTGGCAGCGGGGTAATCTTGAACGGTTCAACCGCCGTGTACGATCTGGTGCGCGAGCAAATTTATACAGCCACGGAAGGCAGCCCGCTCATGATTCCGGAAGAAGCCGTGGTCGTTCCTGGCTCCCGCGCGATTTCGCACCCAGCGGCGCAACGCTGGGACCTGTCTCTGTACACTCCCATCATTGTTAAGTATCGCGACGCGAGGACTAATGAGCGGGTCCAGTTGGAGAGTCTTTTCCGCTAGCTCCGCCCGACACGGTGAGCCATGGGAATCCTCCACGCTCGGTGGATTGTCGAGTAAGACTGGTTAGTAGTTCAAATGGAAGTTGAGAAGATGCCAGTGGTAGATGAACCAGAAAAAACCGACGCAGGCAGCAGCCAGTAAGGCGTTCCAGATTTTGTACCAGCGCCACTGCTGCGTATCACCCCAGGATTTTGCGGCGTTGTAGATGGCAATCAACGCTCCGATACCGGTCAGCAATCCGACGACCTGCAGCAGATGAATCTTGAAATCGCCCGCGGCGCCCAAGCCTCCCGGCTTCTCGAGCGCGTTGAGCAAAAACACCAAGCCAATCACAAAGGCGAGCACGATGAAGCAAACCACGTGAACCAGCCGGCGCAAGCGCCGCGCGCCATCGCTTAGCGTGAGCGGCTTCGCGTAGTGCTTTCGCAGAATTGCCGCCACGGGCCAGAACAGCAGCGTAAGCGCGATTACGCCAACGCTGAAGCCAATCACAACATAGTTGAACATTTTGTGGTCAAGCGCACGGTCTACTTCCTGAAACAACATGAACGGATAATCGAGATATAAGAGCCACCTGCCGTTCTTATCTTTCACAAAGGCGAGTTTCTCCGTCCCGTTGACGGCACGGAATAACATAGGTGCGATTTCGCGGAAATGCTTCGGCTGCCCGTTCAAGTCCTTGAAGAACTCGTCGATATATATCGTGTTGTCCTTCGGGTCGACCACGATTTTCGCTTCGCCCAGTAGCGTTGTCACAGCCAGGATATTGGTGTCAAACCGCCGGCTGATTTTGTACAGCCCGGCAACGCTGCGCGCGTCTTGCGCTACGGTGGGCGGCACGGGCTCATTCCCTGGCGGAACCGAAAAATACCGGTCCATGAATTTGTCGAACAAGACTCCCCGCGGGCTGACTTCATCTTTGCCCGTGCTGTTGTAGGACACGAAAAAGCCAGTGTTGGCATCCAGCAATAAGTGCAGGTCGCTATGAAACCACTGCGTATCGCCGCCGTGACCGATAATGCGCTGGCCATTGCGCGACTCTTCGTAAAATCCCAACGCCATGGCGTTCATGGAGGCAGGCCATCCTTGTTGCCTCTGATGCATCTGCATCGCCGTTTCCGGCTTAAGGATCTGCACGCTGCCGTAACGCCCGTTTTGCAGGTGCGCGATCATGAAATGGGTCATGGATTCCGCCGACGCGGACAGCGAGCCGGCCGGCGCTACTTCCACAAACTCAAAACCTTTGGCCCCTGCTGACGCGAGTTGGTATCCATTGGAAATAAGCGGCTTCAGCGCGTCCGGGAGCGGCTGCCGAAATGTCGCATGCGTCATTCCCAAAGGCTTGAGCACGTGCGCCTCGACATAGTCGTCGAATTGCTCGCCGGAAATGCGCTGCACCATATAAGCGGCTAACGTGGTGGCGTAGTTGGAGTATGCCGGTATGGTTCCCGGGGGATAAATCTGCTTGGGCAGATGTGCCGGCAGGTACTGCGCGATTGGCCGCAAATCTTTTTCCGAGCCGACAAATAAATCCTTGATGGTTTCTTCAAGCCCAGGGCGGTGGGTCATGATGTCGCGGAGGGTGGTCGGCTTGCCGAATGTGGCCGGGACTTTGAAATCGATATAGGCGTTGACGTCGCGGTCGAGATCCAGTTTTTCCTGTTCGACGAGCTGCATCACGCTGGTCCACGTGAAGAGCTTGGAAATGGAGCCCGGGCGAAACAGGGTATTCTCCGCCGAGACCAGAATTTTCTTTTCGTAGTCGGAGTAGCCGTAGCCCTTCGCGAAAAGCAGTTTGCCGTCCTTGACCACAGCGACGACGGCACCAGCGATGTCCGCGTGCGCCAGTTGCAGCGGCATCAAGCCGTCCAGAAACGTTTCGAGGTCGGTTGCGGTGAGCTCTTTCGCGCTCGGAGTGAGCTTTTGTTCGGGACTCTTCGGCTCAGGCTGTGATTTTGCAGCGGGCGCCTTCGGAGCAGGCCCTTGGCCGCGCATGAGGGGAGCACAAAGAAACGAGGCGAGCAGAAACGCGGTTGCGTTCCCTCGGTGTCGAAGACTTCGAGCCATCAGAGATGTACCTCAACCTGTGGACAAGAACACGCCCAGCAAGCAAACCGCTGGCGGACACTCGGCCCGGTGCTAGAACTCCAAGCGAAGGGAGAGCTGCAAATTGCGCTCGCCTTGTCCGGCGGTGCCGCTTCCTTTGGAGAGCACTTTGCCGAAGGTCTGCGCATTGGTTGGGTTGAGGCCGATGTTGGTTGTGCCGCTGCAACCGCTATTGCCACACCAATTCGGGTGGTTCCAGACGTTGTAGGCTTCGGCACGGAATTGGAAGCGAATGCGTTCGTTGACAGGGATGGTTTTGAATAGGCCCATATTCCAATTTTGAAATCCGGGTTGGTGGATGAGGTTGCGAACCCGCTGGGTGTTGAAGGTGCCGGGGGCAGGCGCGGTAAAGATTGGTGATCCATCCGGATTGGTTGTGGCGAACCACTGGCCACTCGGTCCAAATGTGCCGATGATTTTGGGATCTCCGTTAACGACCCAGAACTGACCGTTCCCCCCACATCCCCAGTTGGCATCCTGGCCGACGCCAGCGTAGTCAACATTCGGCGCTATAACGCTGCAAGGCAAGCCAGTTTGGAATTGCGTGATGCCGCTGATTTGCCATCCACCGAGGGCCTTGCCCGCGAAGCCCGATTGCTTGCGGAAGAACGGCAACTGGTAGAGATAGTTGATGATTACGATGTGGCGGGCATCGAACTCGGATGGGCCCCACAACATGCTTGTGTCGTAGGTATTAGGAACCACGTCGCGCTGGTTCGAGCCACTATCCATGCTCTTGGAGAGTGTGTAAGACACGCCGAACTGGAGAGTATTGCTGAATCGGCGGTTCCACGCAATCTGTAGCGATTTGTACATGGAGCTAGCGACGTTATCCGTCTCCCGAATGGATCCGAAACCCTTATAAGGCCTTATGGCGTTGAGATTGATGCCCGGATTTGCTGCTGCGGTAGCGAGGGTCGGCTGATTGATGTCGGATTCTCGCTGTAGATGCAGGCCACGACGAGCGACATACCCCACACTGAGGAGTGACTTCCAGAACAGCTCGCGTTCGACGGCGACATTCCAGGCCCACGCTTCGGGATTCTTAAAGGCCCTGCTCTGCGTGGTTACCACCAACGGAACCTGGTTGGTTCCGGTGCCTCCAGGATTATCCACGGAGCCAAAGGATACGCTGGCGTTGGGTTGGAAGGGTGGATTTCCACCGAGGAAAACCGAGTCGCTGACGCCGAGACGAGTGAAGAAGCGGCCGCCGCCAGCACGGAGAACGGTTTTGTTGTTCAACTGATAGGCAATACCCACACGCGGCTGGACGTCGTTCCACTGGATGTCGGAGTAATGGTTAGGAACACTGCGGAACAGGCCATTGTAAAGACCCGAGGTGGCCTCGGGAACACGGCCGTTAGCGGACGAGGGGAATGCGGACCCAGGAATGACCATGCCGTTGTACAGCTGATCGATCGTTGGTGAACCGGTGATGAGGCCGCTCTTGGGGTCGACAGTCACGGCCTTGGCTGGGTCGTACAGGCTGGGGTCAAAGACGATCATGTTAGCCCAGATGGCATGATAGGGAACGATGACCGAGTAACGAAGGCCGTAGTTGATGGTCAGGTTCTGTCTAACCTTCCAGGAATCCTGGGCGAAACCTTCCCACATGCTTCCACGAAATACGGTGTACGCCCGGTGGCCGATTTCCGAATAGCTGTCGAACAACCCCAGGGCGGCGTTTGCTGCCGCCACTCCAGTAGACGCCAGTGTGTATCCCGGCCGCACGAACTTTCCACCGTTATCGCTGAATAGAAATTGGCCATTCTGGTTGTTTGTGCACGTGGAACAAGCCTGCACGTTAATCTCATCGTTGTCATTTTCACCGGAATACTCGTACAGACCGCCGAACTTCAAGGTGTGGTTGCCCTTGACCCACGTAAAGCTGTCGGAAACATCGTAGATAGGGCCGGCGGAGTGGGAGGGATACGGCCCGCCGCTCAAGCCAGAGAAAGCAGACATATTCACGGTGGGGATGCGATTTGGAATCAGTTTGTCTTGCGGGAAAATGTAGGGATAGTTGAGGCCGACGGTGGTGCGGTCAAGGAAATGCGCTTGATCCACAGGAATGAAGACCTCGTCCAAGCTGAAGGAGAACAACACCTCATTCACCTTGGTGGGACTGATGGTCCAGACATGATCGAGGGAGTTGGTCTGATTGGGGCGATTGAAGTATTTGGGTGTCTCGTTGGTGCCACCGTCGAGGGGTTGGTACTCCCAGAAGGTGAAATACACGCGGCGGAAGCGAAGCCGCTGCTTGTCGGTCAGATTGAGATCGACGGCTAATGTGTCCTTGCGCTGGTACTGTGGGTGCTTAGCGGAGAAAAACCAGTTCTGGTTGCCGTTGATTGGGGTGGTGAGATTTGGTGCCGGATATGCCTTCAGAATTCCCAGGCCGTTCGGGCTAACCCGGTTCGGCGGAATGATGTTACCCGGAAAGCATCCGTTTGGGTTCAAGACCACAGGGGGACCATAGGAAAGGACCTGTCCGCACTGTGCGCCCGAAGTCGACTGTGGATCGGCTATGTATACGGGAACCTTAATCTTTGTCTTCGCAGGGTCCGCCGGATTTGTTACCGTGCGGGTGACATAAGGATTGTTGGGATCTAGCAGATCGCTGAAGTCACCCTGGCGCATCGAGAGTGTCGGAACGGTCAGGCCGTTGGTATCCGTAAAGATGTAGCGTACCCATTCCTCTCCCCAATACCAAAAGACTTTGGTCTTGTTGGTATTGAAGTGGTTGGGGATGTACAAGGGGCCGCCGATGTTGTATCCGAACTGATTATAGTGAACAGGAGCGGTGATGCCGGTAGTTCTCGCTACCGCGTTGCGCTGCCATGGGTTCGCGTCGAAGATGGTATTGCGGACGTATTCGAAGGCTGCACCGTGGAAGTCCTGCGATCCGCTCTTGGAGGTGATGCGGATCTGGCCGCCGGACGACCGGCCATATTCAGGAGCGTAATCTGCGGTGAGGATCTGAATTTCCTGAGTCGAATCCACGTCCGCCGACCCGAGGCTGGTGCCATTGGAACGCGTGCGAACCGCCGGAGCGCCATCATACGTGATTAAACTCTCCGGCGTGCGCGCGCCGTTGATGTTCGATGGGCCCTGGCTGAAATTGAAACTAAGATTCGCGAGCGTGCCGCCGCGAGTGCCGGGAACCAAGTTAGCCATGAAAATAGGGTTGCGTCCGTTGATTTCCAGGGAGTCGATTTGCTCGCGGGTAACAAGCTTTTGGACAGAAGCGGACTCGGTTTGCAACTGCACAGCCGACGCGGAAACCTCGACGGTTTCGCTGGCGGAACCCACGGTGAGCGCGATATCGATGGCGAGAATCGCGCTTGGATCCAGTTTGTTGTCCTTCGATTCGTATCGCCGAAAACCCTGAGACTCAGCGACGATGATGTACAACCCGGGCGGGACGTTGGTGATCGCGTAGTATCCGGAATCGTTGGAGGTAGCCACGCGCTCTACGCCGCGATTGTTTCGCACCGTGACTTTGGCGTCGGCAATCGTCGCGCCAGAGGGGTCCTTCACGAAACCTGAAATAGTTCCGAGGTCCGACTGCGCAAACAGTACTCCCGAACTTGCTAGACTCATGAAAAACACCAGGGCAACTTTGCGGCATGCGTTCTTCATGTTGAACTCCTTGTGATTACTTAGGATTTGCTGTTCACCTTGCGGCCAGCGTCGCGGCGACCCTGGTCCAGAGCATCTCCACAGGGAAAATTGGCGGTAGCTTAACTCCATACTCTCCAAAATGACAACTACCTATTTTCCCCACGCGCGAGAGCGGAGACATTTGCATAATCCCGCTGGCTGTGACACCAGGTGCTGCACTGTCATTCGTTCATGAGATTCTTCCCGGCGGCACCGACGTTATCCCGCTACGAGGAACTAGTCCAAATCTTTTCTTGCCGCCTTGGCCTGATCGGACTGCGGGAAGATGTCGTGCCGGGGTGAAGGCATAGGGACATTGCCCATGCGATCGTGCCAGAGGAACTTGTTGAGGAGGGCGGAGTCGACGGCGTCGGCACGACTGAAGTTAAGGGCCTCACCCTCTTTCCATTCCTGAGTGTTCACCTGATAAATGAGTTCGTTGTCGCGGTTGCGATAGTCGGCGGTGAACGCGGGCTGTTGGCCTGGGCCGCTGAAGAGGGGAGCCATGACCGCGGCGCGCGAATCATTTGCGTTCATCGGTGAAACACCAAGGAGCGATTCAATCGTGCGGACCATATTGATGGTTGTATAGAAGGAGTGATCGACGAAAGGAGCAGGAGCGCCATCGGGTTGCGCGGCTGGCAGAGGCGAGTACTTGCTGATGACGAGCGCGATGCTGCGATGGGAATCAACGTGATCGGGGCCGTCCTGAGCATCATCCTCAAGGATAAGGAAAGCGGTGTCGTCCCAATAGGGGCTGTGGGATACGGCGTCAACCACGCGCCCGATGGCGAGGTCATTGTCGGCGACAGAGGCAGCAGGTTTGGGTTGGCCTTTCTTGCCGCCAGCGGTGTGATCATTCGGGAGTCGAAGAAGGATGAATTGGGGCATCGTTTCTTTGCCGGATTCACGGGCGGCAACGAAGCTCTTGAATTCGTTGAGGAATTCGTCAGCTCGCAGCTGATCGGGATAAGACACCTCGAAATCGGGGTAGAGAGGATCGAAATGACCCTGAAGTTCGACTTCGGCGGCGACATTCTTCGCGAGAACCGGGATGGCCCAAGGATAAGGGCTTGGCCCCCCGCGGGGTTCGCCCACATTTTTGCCAAGGGGCTCGCCTTTGTTGATGAAGGCGCGGGAGCAGGCGATGCCGGCGACTTTGGGCGGTCCCAAGGTGGGCTGATTTGACCCAGCCTCAGCGCTACACCAGCGGCTGACAATGTACTCGCCGTAGTGGCGGTAGGAAATGCCGTGGCTGGCAAAAGTTCTCCAGAGATAGCCGCCCGTAGGTTCGCCAGCGTCGGGTACTTCGTCCTCGACGGAGATGCCGCCTAGCAATGTCCCTTCAGAATCGTAGGTGTGTTCCTTGCCGCGGTAGGCGATTGGCCAGGTCTTAGCGACGTAATCGGAAATGGAGGCAGAAGTGGACCAGACGTGACCGTCACCGGAGACGTCGCCACTGTCATAAAAATTGTCGAGGAGGCCGAACTGACGGGCGAGCTTGTGCTGGTTGGGAGTGATCTCCTCGCCGTACATGACCAGCGAGCGATCGCCGTTGCCAGCGCCGAGATCGCCGAAGACCTGATCGTAGGTGCGGTTTTCTTTGATGATGTAAATGACGTGATGGATTTTGTTTTCGCCGCTGAGGAAAGGCACGTGGTCGGCATTGCCTCGCATGGCGTTGGTTTCGGACACCTGTTTCGTGTAGGCCGGAAGATTTGCCGGCAGGTCAACCAGCGGAACGTGCGCAAGCGATCCAGAAATCAGGGCAGGCGTGTAAGGGTAGTCAGGACGGCCATCGGAGGTTTTTCCGATCGGGCTTGGATTCGTCCCGGAACCATGTCCTTTGGCGGTGCCGATGAGAAGATCCTTCGCGGTCGCGGCGACGACCGTGGGATACCACTCTGTCGGTATGAAGCCGGTGGCTTGCAAGGGCTGACCAGGCTCGACTTTCGTGAGATTGAAGACGGCAACGGAGTCAGAAATGGAATTGGCGGAAAAGAGCGTCTTCTCATCCAGAGAGAGTGCGAGATATTCGGGATCGCTGCCGCCATATTGTTGTCCAGGGAGTTTGGTCGAAAGAGAGAAGAGCGGCTTTCCAGTAGCCGTATCGAGAATCGCGATCTCGTCGCGGTTGGTGAGCGCGACAAAGAGCCGGGAGTTGTCGCGATTGAGAAGAAGGGCGGTCGGATGAGAGCCGCCGGCAAGCGGCGAAGCCGGTCTGCGCAGTGGAATGTGCCGACTCACGCGTCGTTTGAGGAGATCGAGCTCCGCGACCTCGGAAGCGTTCCAAAGAGAAACGTAGCCGCGCGTGGCGTCGCTGGTCATGACTGTGGTGTAGGGCAAAGACGCCGGAATGCGCATGAACGTGGAGAGATCGAAGCGGTGGACGATTTTGCCGTCGGCGGTACTTAGGAGAATAGCTTCGTCGGAATTATTGCAAGCGACGAGCAGGCGCTCCTCGCCGCCGCTTTTGCCAATGCTGAGACCCGCTGGGTAAGTGACGTCCTTATATTCCGGGCGGCGAATTTTTCCCGCGGGTATCTTCGTGCGCGGGAGCAAGGGCATGAACCGCTCCGGAGTGACCCGGCCGTGCTCAAAGTTGTAGACGGCGATGCCGTTGCCTGTGCTGCCTTTCTGCTTGCCGAGAGGATCGGTGAGAGAAGCCATTGAGGCAAAGAGATGCTTGCCATCGAGGCTGAAGGCGAGTCCGAGAAAATAGGTTTGTCGCGCCTTGGCGGCAAGACGATCGTCAGGAAAGTCCGTTAGTTCGTCAGTCTCCAAATTGAGGACCGATAGAGACTGGTTCTTTCCCGAACTGTAGGAGCCATAACCGCTGTTGAGCAGAACTGCGAAGTGGCCATCGGGAGAGAGTGCGACGGTAGTGGGGAGATTATTAGTTCGGCGGGGATTTCCTGGGACTTCGGCTAGGAGTTTGCCGTTGGGAAGCTGAGTCGTATGTGGCGCATGTTGCGCAGAGAGAAAGGGTGCCAAGCAGATGGAAAAGAGCAAAAGAAGAGCGCGGCAGTACCAAGTGTCATTTTTCATGGAGGGAGTATAAAGGATTCAAGCCACAGGAATACGAATACGATCTTGGCGAGCGAAAGAATATGCCGATTCTCGGAGAATCGAGCGCACCCTTCACAGGACGACTAAGCGATCACCAATCAATTTTGCCTGGGAAGAATTCTGAGACAAGCTCTTCGTAGTAAGGAAGAACTTCTTGCGCCTTCGGGCGCTCGCAGCCCTTCGAGTACAGGTCGTAGGCATTGAACTTCCGAACCCATTCAAACATGCGCTCGTCATGTTCATTCATCAGGTGATGGTAAGCACCATGCCGGTGTGCAGCATAAAAGGAATGATATCGCAGCATGTACTGCGCCTCTCCCGGCACATACCCGCGCGTTGCCTGATAGATATACTCGTCATGTCCAAACGAAAGGTGGATCTTGTCGAGCCCGCAGCCCGGTTCGTAGATGCCATACTCGGTCTGGTATGCAGGAATCTTGCTGTCAGGATTGGCGGCAAAGAATTCCGGGAAAACGACTTGGTCCGAGTATGCGCAGCCGACAGGAAAGGTATCACCCACTACTGCCCACTGAGGCTCCCCATAGAGGCAGAGCACTTTTCCAAGATCGTGCAGAAAGCCCGTCAGAATGAACCAGCGCGGGTGACCGTCGTTGCGAATCGCTTCGGCGGTCTGAAGCAGGTGCTCGATCTGTGTCAAATCGGTATCAGGGTCGCTGTCGTCCACCAGCGTGTTCAAATACTCAGCCATTTCCCAGATACTCTTCTTGCCCCGCCTTAAACTGCAGTATTCGGCCTTTTTTTGTAATACGAAGTCGAACGTCTGCTGCGCATGGTTTTGACGATAGAACTCCGTGACGGTGGGGTTGGCTTCGGCTTTGTAGTTCCGGAACTCTTCTTCCGATTTGCCCCGCCGATAGCGGGTGGCGACAAAATCGTCCCACTCGTCGAGTTGTTTCAAAGGCGCGTTATCAGAGGCACGTTCCATGGCAATAGCCCGATTATGAACTCGTGCGGATTGCAGGACAACAGCGATTTTTCCGCGGCGATTCTTCACTATTCCCTGCGCAGGTCAGCAGGTTTACGCGATTGATGAGCTGCGCGGTAATCCGTACGCGGCCGCCCGAGCGCTGCACAGAACCTTCGACGATCCCATCAACACCCAGGTCCTTCCGCCTGTTCTTCTTCGCCTTCCACCGACCCAACTCCTCCCTCTCTTGTGATGAGGTCACTTGGACGTGTAACGCGCAAACTGACATGTGATTTTCAGATGTCCGGTGAGCCGAGCATAGGAGTTAGCCTCCACTGCCAGGGCCTGCAGGCCGAAGATCCTGGCTGCCGCAGTATAGGCCCGTTGTTCGGTTTGTGGTATTGGCCCTCGAGCGGCCGCAATTACTTCAGGGGTACGCATCACCGGTTCGGCGCTAGGATCCATCGAAAGATTGCCTTTGCAAGATTTGTCACAGATGGACTATATAGGACCTCAATTGGGGTGGGGCACGGCCAAGAAGGCGTTTCCGCTGACCACAACACGCAATTCTCAACGCCGTACGATCCCTGCCTAGTTCGCCCGGAAGACAATTCGCAGCAGCCGCGAAGGCGGCCGCACAGGGAGGACACATGGCAGCTCGGGTTACCTGCAGGTGTACAGACCTCGCACTTCTCGCATTTGCTTTGATTTCCGCTCTTTTGGGTAACACATTGCCGGCGCGCGCGCAGGTGACTACCTCAACAGGAGGTATTCAGGGGACGATCGTGGATCAGAAGGGTGGAGTGGTGGCCTCAGCCAAAGTTACGATCACGAACAAGGCGACGGGACAGATGTTCACTGTGGCGGTCAACGATGCGGGCGCATATGTTTCTGGCGCCCTCAAGCCAGGAGACTATCTCGTGCGCGTGGAAGCGCCGGGTTTCAAGACGGCCGAGCTAACCGCTGTCGTTGAAGTGGGAGTGGTGTCCTCTGGGAACGTGACCCTGGAAGTGGGCTCGGAAAAGACAGTGGTGGCTGTGGAGGCGTCAGCAATTACGGTGAATGAAGAACAGGCCACGATACAAGGGGTTTTGACCAGCCAACAGATCGAAAGCTTGCCGATCAACGGTCGAAATTTCCTGGACCTTGCACAGCTCGAGCCGGGCGTTCAGATTCAGGACGGAGCGAACTTCGATCCGACGAAGAACGGATTTTCATCGATTTCCTTTGCTGGACATTTTGGGCGCACGACGCGCATCGAGGTAGACGGCGTCGACATCAGCGACGAAACCGTGGGAACGACTACGCAGAACATTCCCCAGATCGCCATCCGCGAATTCCAGATCGGCCAATCGAGCCTCGATCTTTCCACGGAACTCACATCCACCGGCACGGTGAACGTGGTGACGCGCTCGGGCACCAACGATCTTCACGGCGAAGGATTCTTCTATTGGCGCGGTGATAGCGTGTCGGCGAAGCTGGGTTCTCTGCCTTCGCCTTTCGACCGCAAGCAATTCGGTGCGCGGCTCGGGGGACCGATCCTCAAAGACAAATTGTTCTTTTTCGGGGGTTTCGAGCGGGCACAACAGAGTTTGCAGTCGTTACAGGTGATTCCGGCCCCGTTCAACGGACTCAGCGGCTCCTTCGATTCTCCTTTCCACGACACCATGTACATCGGTCGTCTGGATTGGCAGGCTCGCCCCAATTTGCAGCTTTTCTACCGGTTCTCCTATGAGCAAAATCGCACCGTAAAGGGAATTATCCCCAATAATTTCCAGCCCTTTGCCAATGCGGACAACACGCCGGTGCACGCGGTCGGCGTGGACTATAGCCACGGAACCTGGACACACAGTTTGAGAGTCGGATATACGAAATTCCGGAATGGCATTAACGACGCTGTGCTTGGCACAAACATTACAGATCCCGCGCCGGGAATCGCCATCGAAATCGGCGGAGACGCGTTCTGTCTGACCGCGGGCGTCGATCCGTTGTGCACCGGGCCCAACTTCCTGGCTCCACAAAAAACCTTCCAGAGCGACAAGCAAACCAAGTACGACGGAACGAAAACGATTGGCAGACACACTGTACGCTTCGGCGCAGGCGTCAATCGTATTCAGGGTGGCGTCTTCGCGGCGTTCATTGGCAGTGCTCCAATCGTGGGGTCAAATTTCAATCTGCCTTCTGGCGCCAATGCCGCTGATCCGCTTCGGTACACGGTGACCAGCCTGGCAGTCGGAAACGGCCAGGGATTCTTTACCGAAAGACCCGGCTTCGGTTTTCCTGGGGGACAGTCGGCGGATACGCGAATCCAGTTCTACTTCGGCGATGTCTGGAAATTGAAGTCCAACCTTTCGCTCACGTTGGGGCTCCGCTACGTCCGGGATTCTGGACGTACGGACAGCGACCTTGCTCCGATTCCTTGTTCGGCGACTACCCTGTTCACCTGCACCGGCGATCTCCTCGACCAGTTCGGCCCCGGACTCGGAGGGCGGGTGCAACAGCCGAACAAGAATTTTGCACCGCAGATCGGCATCGCCTGGGATCCGCAGAAGAATCACAAGACCGTCATCCGCGCCGGGTTCAGCTTGGGCTACGAGAATGCGTTATTCAACAACGTGTTGTTCGATCGCTCCGGGCGGCTGGCTCAGGGATTGTTCCTGGTCACACAAAATCTTTGCCCCGCTGGACAGTTAGTACTGCCGGGAGGCGGGGCGGTCACAACCGTGCCGAGCAGCGGTCATAACATCGCCACACAGGTTTGTGGACAACCGATCGGCAGTGTGGTCCAGGATGCTATAGAACTCGAGAACCTCTATCGGCAAGCGACGCTCAGTGCGGGCCCCCAAAGCAACGGCGGATTTATCGGAAACTTGCTGGCTGACTCTTTCAACATCACACTGACGAATCTGCTCGCGCCAGACTACCGCTCACCCTACTCCATGGAATACAACGTCGGGGTGTCACGTGAACTGCGCCCCGGCATGGTGCTGACCGTGGACTACCTGCGGAACGTGGCTTTGCACGGATTGATCGGGGTGGATAGCAATCATGTGGGCGACGCGCGCTTCCTGAACACGACCGCGGCGTTGAACGCCATCTCGGCCACGAACAGCGCGAAAGGTTGCGGCACCGGGACCAATTCGGCGGCCATCAACTGCGCCGTAGGCAAGGGCGCCACCATCTTCGATTACGCAGGAAACGGCCTCGATTCTGGCAACGCGTTTAACGGCGGTGGCCTTTCGGCCTACGTACTGGGCCGCACGCCCGATACGGGCGCGGCCTTCGCGGGTAGGAACCCGAACGTGGGAACCAACCAGATGCTCTTCCCGATCGGACGCTCTGTCTACAACGCGCTACAAGCGAAGTTGAACTCGCAGTGGAACAATCCGCTGCCGGGCATGCGTGCGGTAAACGCGCAGGTTTCCTACGCCTACTCTCGCGCAATTGCTGCCGTACGCGATGTGGACTTCATTGCCAACGCCTACGACTTCCGCAACTCGTCCATTTCCGGGCCAAACGGCCTTGACCGCACGCACCAGGTTTCCGCGGGCGCGACCTTCGGACTCAAGTACGGCGCCGAGCTTAGCTTCATCACCCACTGGAACAGCCCGCTGCCGGCGGACATCAAGCTGCCCACTCCGGCTTCGCCAGTGGGAGCTATCTTCACTTCGGATCTTACCGGGGACGGCTCGTTTGCCGGTAACACACTCGGCCAGTCAGGCGATCTGCTGCCGGGCACTAAGCCCGGAGGATTCGGCAGAGACTTCGGCGTTGGGGGGCTTACGAAGCTTATCGATATTTACAACAGCACCGTCGCCGGAAAAACTCTCACGCCGGCCGGACAAGCCCTCGTCGATGCCGGCCTATTCACCCAGGCACAATTGTTGGCCCTGGGCGCGACACCGCAGCCCATCGTCGATCCGCCGCCAGGGGAAGTGGGGCTCGGCAGCTTTTTCACGTTCGACCTGCGTTTGGGATGGAATCTCCGCCTAGTGAGGAAGTGGGAGCGCCTGCAATTTTCGCCGCAAGTCAATATCTACAACCTCTTTAACCGCCAGAATTATGACTCACCGAGCCTGCCGCTCAGCGGCATTTTGAACGGCACCCCGGGGTTTTTGAACGGAACCACAGCGCACGACCAGCCAGGATGCCCTGGAAACCCGACAAAATGCACGGGCCGGAGCAACCTGATCGGACTGGGCTCGGGAGTATTCGCTCTCGGAGCACCGCGCTCCTTGGAGTTCGGGTTCCGCGTCACGTTCTAGACACTGGCCGGCGCAAGATAGAAAGATCAACCCAATTCAAATGCAGTCAGGACCTGGGACTTAGAAGAATGATTTGTGGATGTAAAACAGAGTTGCTGGACCAATTTCTTCGTGCAACGAACTTCTCACCTCTGCTACGCTCACACCCATGCGATTTTACCAATGCGTCTTTTTGCTGCTCGCCCTGACCGTTTCCGTATTCGCCCAGGATCTCAAACCGGTTGCTGATCGCCTCGTCGCACAGAACGCACTCTTCGACGAACAGTACGAATCCGACCTCCGCAACTTCCCCTCTCGCGCAACTGCTTACGGCGACTACCGCTACAACGACAAGCTCGCCGACTACTCGCTCGCCGCCATTGCCCAGCGCAACGAGACCGACCGCACTTTCCTTAGCCGCCTTCAAGCGATCGCCACCACCGGCTTCTCCGATCAGGATCAGCTCTCCCACGATCTCCTCGCTCGTGTCCTCCAGCAACGCATCGCCGACTTCAACCTGAAAGAATATGAGATGCCCGTCAACCAGTTCAACGGCGTCCACACCGCTCTCGCGGATCTGCCTCTGTCCGTTCCTCTCGACTCAGTGAAGCACTATGAAGACTATATAGCCCGGCTTCACCAGATCCCCCGCGCCCTCAGTCAGACCACTGAGGTCCTCCGCGCCGGCATGAAGGACAACCTTATGCCCGTGCGCTTTCTCCTCGAGAAAATCCCCGTTCAGTGCCAGGGCATCATCGATGCCGATCCTTTCTTGCATCCGACAAAGAAGTACCCCGCTAGCATCTCCCCAGAAGAGCAGAAGCGTCTGACGCAGCAGATCAGCGCCGCTATTGACGCCGATGTCATCCCCGCCTACAAGACCTTCGCTGCTTTCCTTCGTACCGAATATGCCCCATACGGCCGGACCACTCTTCCCGTTACCTCGCTCCCAGCCGGCGAGAAGCGATATCAGAACGACATCTACGGCCGCACGACCACCCACATGACTCCGGACGAGATCCACCAACTCGGTCTCCGCGAAATCGACCGCATCCAGGCCGAGATGACCACAATCGCAAAAAAAGAGGGCTTCGCGAACCTCGCCTCTTTCCGCGCATCGCTCAAAACTAATCCCAAATACAAAGCTGCTTCTGCGGAGCAGATTCTCGACGACTTTCGCCGCTACATAGCCCAGATGGAGCCCAAACTTCCCGAACTCTTCACCCTCCTCCCCAAGTCGCCTGTAACTGTCGAGGCGATCCCTCCGTTCGACGCTGGCGCTGCAACTCACTATGTCACCGGCACTCCGGACGGTAAGCGGCCCGGCCGCGTCGTCGTCGCCACGTCGAAGTTCGCGGAGCGCTCACTGATCGATGACGAAGCGATCGCGTACCATGAAGGCGTCCCGGGCCACCACATGCAGCTATCCGTGCAGCAGCAGCTCACCGGCTTGCCCAAGTTCCGCCTCCATGGACTGGGCTTCAACGCCTACACCGAAGGCTGGGCGCTCTACGCAGAGCAGCTTGGAAAAGAGGTCGGCTTCTATCAGGATCCCGTTTCGGACTACGGCCGGCTTTCCTCCGAACTCTTCCGCGCCGTCCGGTTGGTTGTCGACACAGGAATCCACTCCAAAGGCTGGACACGCGACCAGGTCGTGGATTTCTTCCGCAAGTCAGGTGCGGTCGATGAGCCCACCATCCAATCCGAAACCGACCGCTACATCGCGTGGCCCGCGCAGGCCCTCAGTTACAAGCTTGGTCAGCTCAAGCTTCGCGAACTCCGCGACCGTGCCCAGAAAGAATTAGGAACCAAGTTCGACATCCGCACCTTCCACGATGAGATGCTCGATGGCGGAACTCTGCCCCTCGACCTGCTCGACGCCCGCACCGACAAATGGATCGCCCAACAGAAATCAAAATGATGCTGAGGAATAAACCCGAATCTAAGCTATTGAATACATGAGGCTTCGCTGAGTTCGTTTTGTAATTTTCATGGGCTGTAGGATCGGGCTCTTGCTAGGAAATCGTGCCACCGGCTTTATCCGGCGGCGTCTCTTAGTGTTGATGTAATTTTAGATGACACCACTATCCATCCTTTGTAAGCGTTGCTATCGCCCACAATTTTGGTCTATGCTGCGACCCCGCGTGATCGGCGGCGTAGTTTTTTGGCCGCCTGTCGCGTTTGATTGGAAGGCGAAGGGCCGGAGAAAACGCGCAAGCTGAACTCGCCTACTTCGCCCGGGGCTCGGTTCTACGTCGTATCTGTCTCCGAGCGTCGGATTGGCATTATTCCACAATCAAAGCGGATCGAACGGCATCGGCGAAAGACGCAGCAAATGATATTCAGCACTTTCTCACGTACGACTCCTCGAACTATGCCCGCTGCCTGGATTCGGCAAAGATTCCCGGAGATTTCGAAGGTGCGAGCCGCATTTCTCCATCTTACGTTTTGCCCCCTCCCTTTTAGCGTGAGAGCACTGAAAATGTTTAGCTATTCACCGAAGTGGAAGCTCTACCGTTTTCGGTGCAAGCGCAAGCTCCACTCTACAAGAGGATCTGCGGTGCTGTGTGGCACGCTACTCGCCGTGAGCGCTCCCACACGTCTCTTCTCCTCCCCTGCGCGCGCACAGCAGACTGATCCCGCGACGCCTGTTGTGGTGCAGCCGGGTGCGCCAGGTAAGCCGAGCCGGACGCTGCCGCCGTCGACGAAGGCCACACTGCCGCCAAGGTCCCAAGCGGATGTAGAGTTCATGCAAGGCATGATCATGCATCATTCGCAAGCGGTGGAGATGACGGCGCTGATTCCGTCCCATACGGAGAACAAGGATCTGCGGTCGCTGGGGGCGCGAATCAGTAGCTCGCAGTCGGACGAAATAAAGTTTATGCAGCGGTGGCTGGCGGCTCGGGGCGAATCAGTTTCCA